>OOCG01000067.1_pt1 | contig 70848 bp, 62 predicted proteins | sample 1671521 | NCBI WGS metagenome assembly OOCG01 (sample SAMN06348165, study PRJEB24527) | human gut metagenome | biome: human gut; feature: ankylosing spondylitis patient; material: feces | host: Homo sapiens | place: China | collected 2015-10
TTGCAAAATTCAATCTGGCTTTCAATGGAAATGCTGTCCTTTTTGTCTACCGATTGTCTTGCATAGATTGCGTCTATTCGATTGTTCATATTGTCGCTCCTTTTCTTAAAAAAGAAACGGAGCTGCTGACAGTTTTATTATACCGCCAGCAGCCCCGCAAATCAATGATGGCTTCGGAAAACCTTATGCCCCGGCTTCCTCACTCTGCCGTTTGTCGGCATATTTGCGGAACACCTCATAAAGCTGCTGTTCCAGCTCCCGGCGTTTTGCCGCTTCCTGCTCCGGCGTGAATACCGGGGAGAGATTTTCCAGCGTGATTTCCTTTCCCTGAAAAGTCACGACTTCGGTTTCTTTCTTGTATCTGATATGCTCCATAGTACCTCCGTATTTAATTTTCAAAGTGCAGTGCCGTCATACCGCGGCGTGAAATGTTTTCTGTCATCGATCACCGTTCCCTTGTGTGCCGCTGCTGCCGTTTCAGTTCTGCCAGCACCTCCGGCGGGATACGGTCTACCAGCCGCTGAATGTCTTTCAGCTCGCTTTCCAGCTTTGCCCGTTCCATCGTATCTTTCATCTTGCCTTTTTCGATGGCTTTGGCTCTGGCTTCCAACTGTTCATTTTCTGCCAAAAGGTCGTTTATCGTGACCTTGTATTTTTTGAGCTGACCGGAGAAGTTCTCCATCTGCGGAAACCACTTTTTCAGCAGGGAGAGGGCTTCCTCTTTCTTCTTTCCGGCGTTGAACGGGGTAATACCGTCCAGCGTGGCTTCAATGGCTCTTGCCTGTTTGGAGAGATTGACCGCCTGCTTGAACAGACGGGTGGGGATATGCTTCCTGCCTGTCTTGCTGGCACTTTCTCCACGCTCCAAGTCGGGATATTTCTCCACCATATAGGCGTGAAAATCGTCCTGCCATTTTGTGAGGCTGGCTCTGTTCCCAATAATCTCCTTTGCACACAGGCGGTTGTCCTCTGTCAGAGGGACAAAGACCAAATGCAGGTGGGGCGTTTTCTCGTCCATGTGTACCACCGCCGACACGATATTTTCTTTCCCTACACGCCCGATTAAGAAATCAGCCGCCCTCTGGAAAAATTCCTGTATCTCCTTTGGGGACTTCTTCTTAAAAAATTCCGGGCTGGCGGTAATCAGCGTATCCACAAAACGGGTGCTGTCCCTGCGGGTGCGGCAGCCAGCTTGTTCAATCCGGCTCTGAATGAAGTGGTAGTAGCGTCCCTCCGGCTTGACGATATGGAAGTTGTATTTGCTCCGGCTGGTGTCAATGTCGGGGTTGCTGGCGTATTGCTCCTTTTGCCGTTCGTGGTGGGCTTCCAGCGGCCTTGCCGGGTTGCCCTTGTGTTTCTCAAACCGCAAAATTGCGTGTTGTGCCATTCTGCTCCTTTCCCCATCCCTTTCCTATCCGGGGTTTTCCACAGGGAAAATCTCACAGGAATTAGCTCGGATAGGATTGGAATGGATAGAATATAAATCAATCTTTTTATCTTTGTATTTCTATATACCGTCCGGTTTCCGTACTTCCGGGGAGTGATTTCCATACTTCATGGGTACGGTTTTCAGTCCTCCGGCGTTCCATAACCGGACTTCTTGAAGTCGGTGTTTGAAACCGCTTCATAGGATTTTGGGTAAATACAGTTGGGTTTTCCACAGCCCTGCTTCTTAATCTCAATCAACTCCGCATACTGCAATTCCCGCAGGGTGTTGACGGCTTTCTGCCGCCCACAGTGGAGCAGACCAACTACTTCGCAGATGGGATAGTACAGGTAAATGCGTCCGTACTCGTCAGCCCAGCCGTTCTTGCGGGACAACTCCGTCCGGCGCAGGATAAAGGCGTACAGTATCTTCGCTTCGTTGGACAGGGGCGTAAATGTAGGTGCTTCAAAAAGGAAATTGGGAAGCCGGGTAAAGCTGACCGCTTTTTCCGGCTGATGGATATAAATGGTGTTTGTCATATTGTGTTTTGTGGACGGTTAGAAGTCCGTTTTCGGAGGCAGACGGTAGTTTCTATTGCCTGCCCCTGTTCTGTGCTTGTAAAGCCTTGTAAATCAAGGACTTTTCAGCCCCTAACTGTCCACACAAGACCTCCTTTTCCGTTCACTTTCTGTTTTCTGCCGCCTGTGAACTCTGGCGGCACAGTCGGGACAGTATTTCGCCCGGTTGGACTTTGGGACGAACACTCTGCCGCAGACCGCACAGCGTTTTAGCTCCTTATCCCGGAAAATCTCCGCTTCCAGCGTCCCGATTTGCGGCAAGACCGACCAGCGGAACCACTTACAGCAGACCGAGAAAGAAACGGTTTGGGGGCAAGTGTGGGTGTCCCCATCGTCAAGGAGCATACAGTTCCCGTCCTCATAACAGCAGCACTCCCGGCGGATCAGGGCGTTTGCCTGTTTCCTCTGTGCCGGTGTCATGCGGTAAAGGGAACCGTCCTGCTTGCGCTCTATGGGCGGCAGTCGTTTATATGGGTTCTCTCTCATGTGTTCCCTCCATTTTTCCTTTGCCGTTCTCCCCGAAAAAGCTTCCTGCCCCATTTCTGCGGCGTGTTCCGGCGTTGGCACGCTCCCCGGACTTCGGGACATTTTGTCCCGAAGTGGCTCGTTGCGGTGCTTCCCCTGCCTGGGTATTCCTTTTCGGACGGTCATTCATTTTTCAAGGTGCAGCTCATCGATGAACTACCCTAAGTCTACACCTAAAAGACCGCCCGCCCCGTATATCCATAAGGTCGGAAATCAGCCCGGAAAACTCCCTATTTCCACGCTCTCGGAATTGTGGTATAATAAAAATATCCAAACAGCGAATCGAAATAAGGGAAAAAATATAGGAGGAAAATATATGGGCGCATGGAATTATGGCGTTTTTGATGATGATACTGCATATGACGCTTTGGACGACCTTAAAGCATCATCAAATATAATCGCTGATATTGAAAGATACTTTGATGAGGTTATACAGGCAGAATATGTCGGTTACGACGAAGCGCATTATGCTTTGGTATCAGCCGCATTTATTGACAGTGTTATAAATGATACTCAATATAGGTGTGATGGTGATGATTATTTTGAATGGACGAGATTGCAAAAGTGCTTTGATTTCTCTCCACTCAAACATAAAGCTGTAAAAGCCATTGACGCTGTTCTTTCTGATAATTCCGAATTAAAAGAATTGTGGGAAGAAAACGAGGAATTGTATGAAGCATGGAAAGAGGATAAACTCTCAATAAAGAAAAGGCTTCAACAATAAATAGCTTTTATTATCGCTTATTTATCGGGCAGATGAGGAGGGAGAGCATGGAATTATCCATACAAGAACGATTGAAAGACCTGCGTGTGGAGCGTGGGCTGACGTTGGAACAACTTGCGGAGCAGACGCACCTCTCCAAGTCTGCGCTGGGAAGCTATGAAGCGGAGGACTTCAAGGACATCAGCCACTATGCCCTTATCAAGCTGGCGAAGTTTTACGGCGTGACCTCCGATTATCTGCTGGGGTTGTCCGAAACAAAAAATCACCCAAACGCCGATCTTGCAGACCTGCGTTTGAGTGACGATATGATTGAACTGCTGAAAAGCGGGCGGGTGGACAATTCCCTTTTATGTGAACTGGCGGCGCACCCGGATTTTCCCCGGCTCATGGCTGACCTTGAAATCTATGTGAACGGCGTGGCGGTGAAGCAGGTGCAGACCGTAAACGCCATAGTGGACACCATGAGCGCAACCATTATGAAACAATACAATCCCGGCTTGACCGACCCGCAGTTAAGACAGCTTGTCGCCGCCCATATTGACGACGACAGCTTTTGCCGCTATGTGATACAGCAGGGCATAAACAGCATAGCTCTTGACCTGCGGGAAGCCCACAGGGACGATTTTTTCAGCGTCCCGGAGGATACCCCGCTGAAAGGATTGTTGCAGGCCGCCGATGAAGTTGCCAGAGAGGACAGCGACCCGGAGCAAGCGTCGCTGGCGTTTATCTGCAAACGGCTTCGGCTGAATTATAAGAAGCTGTCCGAGGAAGAAAAGAAATGGCTTAAAAAGATTTCGGAGAAGTCCGACTTGCTGAAAAATCCGAACCCACAGCGAGGAAAAAGGGGGTAGTACATGGAGAATGTCGTTGCATACTTAAAAGACCACTGGCAGTATGTGGTGATTGCGGGCGGTGGGCTGACACTGTTGGGAGCAATTTTTAACTGGCGGTGGGTCACAAGCCCGGATGGAGAAAGACCAAACGGCCCCGGACGCTTTATCTATGACATATTCGGACAGGGCGGGTATCGTGTCTTTATGGGCGTTCTGGGCGTTGTAATTATTGCTTGTGGGATTTTCTTTCTTTTTGTGGGAAGATAAAGCAAAAGAACAAATCGAAATATGGAGGAAATGCAAATGGGAATGATTGCAAATTATCAACCAACCACTGACATTGAATTAGAAAAAATCACGTGCCTTGATGATGTGGAAGAATTACAAGAAAGTGAGGACATAGAAATTTGTGATATAGATAAAATGTGGGACGCACTTCATTTTTTACTGACGGGGAAATCTGCCAGCGAACCGATTGAAGATGATTTAATCAGTGAAGCGATTGTAGGACAGTTCAATATATCTGAAGAAGACTTTATATCTGGAACGAAAGCTGATAGGGTGAAAGAAATAGCCAGGGCGTTGCAAGAAATTGATTTTGAAACATATCTTGATAAATTTGATATGAGTGCGTTTTCCCAAAATGATATTTACCCCAATATTTGGGGATACGAAGATGAAGCAGATGAAATTAAAGATGATTTAAGAAATTCATTTGAAAATTTGAAAAAGTTTTATGAAAAAATGGCAGCACAAGAGAGCGCCGTTTTAGTGTCAATCTATTAACTGTATAATTTCAACTGTTGCTGAAATAGCAAAGTCAGCCGATCCAGTCAACGGTCAAGATGAACGGCGCATAAATGCGCCGCCGTTGACAGTCCCGTCCGCCTTTGCTAATAGGCAATCAAGGCGGGAAAGCCCTTAAAATGGCATCCCGCCCATTTCAATTTTGAGAGAAAAATCCGGCTGCTTTTTCGAGAGTGTGTCCACAAGTTCGGGACATTTTGTCCCGAAGTCTGGCGTGGGACGAGGGACGGGGGCTTTCATATACGCCCTGTCTGCTGATGAAACCAGTCCTGCGGTTGCGGCTCCACGCCACGCAATCACAGCCCCGTTTTCCTGCCGCTTCAAATGCCCTTGCCCTCCCCGGCGGCAATGGCATTTTTACGGCAACGCCGACAGAGCGTATAACACACTACACTTTGCAAGCAAAGTCGTGTGCCAAAGGGAAAGCCCCTTTGGAAACCCCGGACAACAAAACAGGCTGAATATCTCGCACTTCCCCGGTGCTTGATATTCAGCCTTTATTTGTTGTCAGCAGCCCCCGTTTCGTGGTCTGCGTGTAGTTCCTTGTAAACTGACCTAAATGGATGTGTAAATATCACATTGTCTTTACTCCAAAGTATAGACGAAAAATAATTTATAATCAATTAAAAGTAGATATTAGGGATATTCTGAAACAGTTATGTTCGTATAAAGGTGTGGAAATAATAGAAGGACATCTTATGCCAGATCATATTCATATGTTGGTAAGTATTCCGCCCAAATATAGCATTTCATCATTTATGGGATATCTAAAAGGAAAATCTGCACTTATAATTTTTGATAGACATGCAAATTTGAAATATAAATTTGGAAACAGACATTTCTGGTCGGAGGGATATTACGTATCTACTGTAGGATTGAATGAAGCTACAATAAAGAAATATATACAGGATCAGGAAAAGTATGACATTATGCAAGACAAGTTAAGCGTAAAAGAATACGAAGATCCATTCAAAGCGTAGCGAGAAGAACTAGCCCCTTCAAGGGGCAGATGTAACGCGTCAAGTGCGATAGTGACTTGAACGAAGAGAAAGTCTGATGCGCCTTGAGACGCTGTCTAGTAGCAAGGGCTTATAGCCCGCATCTCGAGCCACCCCTCGTAGGGGTGGTCGCGACTATGAAGTAAAAAACGTAAAGAATCAAATACAGCCATAAATAGTTACGCGAAAGCGTAAAAATATATTGAAAAGCATAGTAGAACATATTATAATTTAAAGAGTGAAAAATAAGATGGAGGAGCATCTGCATGACAAAAAAAGAAAAACAACAAGTTATTACATTTGCGCGAGAAGGATTTAGAAAATTCTATGATGAAAATTATCGCTTTCTTTCGGAGAGAAAATTTAAGCCAGGAAAAAAAACATATAGAAATCTTTCTTCGTTAAATAAGATGATGGAGTTTTATACACAGTCAAGTGTTGACTATATAATTCAAGCTAATGTAATTGCAGCATCAGGATGGAATGGTCCATCTTCTTATGTCCAACATGAAAGAGGAATTACGAATTTTGATTTGAGTGATACTTCATGGGAGGATAGAACTCGGCCAGTACTTTTGTTAAATGAAAATGGGAAAAAACTTAGAGATCAGTACGTTAAATATAAAATAAATAATCCATCAGTTAGTTTAATGGAGCAAGTAGAACTACCTGAATTTGCTAAAAAATATTTGCGTGCGGAAATAGAAAATGCAACTGCAGATAATATGACATTATGGAAAAATACAATAATTACAGCTTTATTCTTGTATTGTGAATTGGGATATATACACAAGTACAATAGAAATAGTGTGTTGACCAATAAAGAAAAAAGAGCTTTAGTTAAATGTTGCAATTATACAAAAGATGACGGAAAAACATTAATGGATGTTACATATATCGAACAACCAATCGCAATGTTACGAAACCTTGATATTATCGATGGTGATAATAAATTGACGACAGAAGGCTATAAATTATTGAAAAGAATGCAAATGTTTAGAGATGTCGAAGCTTCTATTGATGACTATGAAGAAGTGATGGAAGATAATCTTGATGAAGTAAAAGCAATACTAGATGCTCAGATTAATCTTCAAGAAGTTGATCCTCCAGACAGAAAAAAAAGAAAGAGTAAGGTTTCAACAGAGGTAAAAGATGGACCAAAGAATCGGGATTTTAAAAAAGCTGCTAAGGAAAATAGTATGACAGGAAACCTTGGTGAAAAGCTAGTTCTAGATTATGAAAAGGCTAAATTAAGATCCTTGGCAATAAATGATGTTGATGAAAAAGTATTTCTCACATCAAGCAAAAAAGAGAAGTATGGAAATGCTTACCCTTGTGATATTATCTCACATGATTCACCATCTGGCTCCAAACGGAAAGATTGGTTTGGTGCTGGCGAATGGTGCGCTTTCGAGTCAGAGTGGCGGCGAGGGACAGATTCGCCAAGCCATCATCGAAGCCGACCTGGTAGAGGGAATCGTGGCTTTGCCTTCGCAGCTATTCTATAGTACGGGTATTCCTGTAAGTCTTTGGTTTATCAGCCGCAACAAGGCGCAGAAGGGCAAGACCGTGTTTATCGATGCCCGCAACATGGGCACGATGGTGACTCGCAAATTGCGTGAACTGATGCCTGATACGGATATTAAGAAGATTACCGACACCTTCCATGCTTTCCAGCAGGGAACCCTGGAGGATGAAAAGGGCTTCTGTGCCGTGTGCACCACCGAGCAGATTGCTGCTCAGGACTTCATCCTGACACCGGGAAGATACGTAGGAATCGCCGAAGACGAAGGCGACGGAGTGCCTTTTGAGGAGAAAATGACGAATCTCACCGGAGAGCTGAAGCAGCTGTTTGAGGAAAGCAAGAAGCAGGAAGAGGAGATTAGATTGCAGTTGAAGAAAATCGGATGGGAGGTGTAAGAGTATGGAACTTCAAGAACTATGTTCATACGTAAAGACGAAAGTGGAAACATCTAACTATTCTATAGAAGACTATATTTCAACAGAAAATATGTTACCTGAAAAGGGTGGAATAACTATAGCTTCTTCGTTTCCAAGTGGTAAAGTAACTGAATTTCAAGAAAATGATATCTTGATTTCAAATATTCGACCATACTTTAAAAAAATATGGAGAGCAAACAGAAGTGGATGTTGTAGTAATGATGTCTTATGTATTAGAGCTAATAATAATGTAGATGCTGAATTTCTATATTATTTATTAAGCCAAGATTTATTTTTTGCTTATGTTATGTCTGGTGCAAATGGAAGTAAAATGCCAAGAGGTGACAAACAGCAAATTATGAATTGGGAAATAGAAATCCCATCAGAGAAAGAAGACCAGCGCCGCATTGCCTCCATCCTTTCATCTCTCGACCGGAAGATAGAGTTGAACAACAAGATCAATGCTGATTTGGAGGAGATGGCGCAGGCTATTTTCAAGAATTGGTTCGTTGACTTTGAGCCTTTCAAGGATGGTAAGTTCGTGGATAGTGAATTGGGAATGATTCCGGAAGGATGGAAAGTTGGAACGCTGGGTGATTTTTGCAATGTTTTTACAGGCAAGAAAAATACTAATCAAGCGATAGAGAAAGGCTTATATCCGTTCTTTTCATGTGCTCCAGAACCATTAGCTTCTAACGATGCAATATTTAAAGGTAAAGCCATTATAATAGCTGGAAATGGAAGTTATACAGGAAGAACTATGTTCTATAATGGAGGTTTTGATTTGTACCAGCGTACATACGCTTGTACAATCAGAGAACAAGATAAAGAAAATCTTATGATATTCTTTTATCACATGATGAAACAATTCTTTGAACCTGTAAAAATGGGAGGTACAAGAGGGTCATCCATTCCTTATATTGTTATGGGTGACATTACTCAGCAAGATTTCCCATATTCTGAGGAATGGTTGATTCGGTTCTCTAATATTGCGAATTCTATGATGGATAGAAAATTACGTATAGACAAGGAGAACTCCCGCCTCTCCCTCCTCCGTGACACTCTTCTCCCTCGCCTCATATCAGGCGAGATAGAAGTCCCGGAATAAGAAGAGCAACGAAAAAATATAACGAGAAAAATATTAAAAAATAACATTATGGCAGACGACAAGAAATTCACCGAAGACGCATACGAGCAAACGCTTATTGCCCTGTTCCGGGACGAACTGGGCTATGCGTACGAATGTGGCTACGACGTGGAGCGCGACTACAAGGAGCCTTTCTATCGTGCCGATTTGGTCGCCTCGATGCGACGGCTTAATCCTCAACTGCCAGCCGATGCAATGGATGAAGGAATCAAGCAAATCACCAACATCAGCATCGGTACTTTAGAACAGAACAACGAGCAGTTTACACTCTGGATGCAAAACGGTCTGGAGGTGGGATTCCTGCAGAATGGCGAAGAACGAACAGCCCTGATGAGGCTCATCGACTTCGACCACCCCGAAAGAAATCTCTTCAAGGTGGTGAACCAGTGGCGAGTGGAAGAGTATAAGAACAAGCGCTGCGATATGGTGGTGATGGTCAACGGATTGCCCCTCGTGGTGGTGGAGCTGAAAAGCGCCATTTCCGAAGATGCAACCGTAGAAGATGCCTACAAGCAGATCAAGAACTATCAGCAGAGCGTTCCAAGCCTCTTCAGCTACAACGCCTTCAACGTAATCAGCGACATGAGTGAGACCCGTGCCGGAACCATCACCGCCAAGCTGGAACGCTATATGGAATGGAAGACCATAGACGGCTCATACGAGTCAACCCTCTTTGCCGACTATCGCACCTTCTTCCTCGGCATGTTCCAGCAGCAGCGACTGCTCGACATTCTGCAGAACTTCATCTGCTTCGACAAGAACCAGGGCAAATACGCCAAGATTCTTACCGCCTATCACCAGTACTACGCCGTGGGCAAAGCCCTGCAGCGCACCCGTACCGCAGTGGAAGGCAACGGAAAAATCGGCGTGTTCTGGCACACGCAGGGTTCGGGCAAGAGTCTCTCCATGGTGTTCTACGCCCACCAGCTGGTGCAGCGACTGCCCGAAGTAACCATCGTGGTGGTAACCGACCGCAAGGACCTCGACAACCAGCTCTTCGGTCAGTTCTGCCGCTGCCAGGACTTCCTTCGTCAGGAACCACAGAACGCCCAGAGCCGTGAAGACCTGGGCAATCTGCTCCGTAACCGAAAGAGTGGGGGAATCATCTTCACCACCATTCAGAAGTTTGAAGAAGGCGACTCGGCACTCTCCACCCGCCGCAACATCATCGTAATGACCGATGAGGCGCACCGCTCGCAATACGGCGAGGAGCACTGGGACAACAAGAGTCTGACGATGAAGAAGGGATTCAGCCAGAAGATGAGAGAAGCCCTGCCGGGTGCCTCGTTTATCGGTTTCACCGGAACGCCTATCAGCGACCGCGACAGAGACACGGAGGAAGTGTTCGGCAACTACATCGACGTTTACGACATGAGTCAGGCGGTGGACGATGGAGCCACCCGTCCCGTCTATTACGAGAGCCGTGTGGTGAATCTGAATCTCGACGAAGACACGATGAAGTTGCTGAACGATGAGTTCGACAACCTGGCCGATGAGGGAGCCACCGAGGAGCAGATCAGGCAGGCAAAGCAGGAGCACAGCCGACTGGAAGTACTCTTGGGTGAAGACGCCACCATCGACACGCTGGTAAGGGATATTGTGAAGCACTACGAGGAAAACCGTGCGCAGGAACTCACCGGCAAGGCAATGATCGTGGCGCTGACCCGAAGCATTGCCATCAAAATCTACCGCAAGATGCTGGAGCTTCGTCCCGGGTGGACGGAGAAGGTAAAGGTGGTGATGAGCGGTTCGAACCAGGACCCCGAAGACTGGCAGCCGATTATCGGCAACGAAGCCTACAAGAAGGAACTGGCAAGAAAATTCAAGGACAACGACGATGAGATGAAAATCGCCATCGTAAGAGATATGTGGCTCACGGGCTTCGATGTTCCGTCGCTCGCCACCATGTACGTATATAAGCCGATGAGCGGTCATAACCTGATGCAGGCAATAGCCCGTGTGAACCGAGTGTTCCCGGGCAAGGAAGGCGGACTGATAGTGGATTACGTAGGCATTGCGCAGGCGCTGAAGAGTGCCATGCAGCAGTACACCAACCGTGACCGCCGCCGCTTCGGAGACCCAGACATCGCCAAGACCGCCCGGCTGAAATGGAAGGAAGAGATGGAAATCTGCCGAGACCAGCTTCATGGTTTCGACTATTCCGGCTTCTTCGAACAGGACAACTCGAAGCGGGCACTCGCCATTACGAGCGGAGCCAACTTCCTGAGTTCTCCAGCCATGGTTCAGCGCAAGAAGAATTTCATGGAGCACAGCAATCTGCTTCACAACGCCACCACGCTCTGCCGTTCGCTCCTGAATGAGCAGCAGAAGGCGGAGGTGTGCTACATGGATGCGCTGCGCGTGATGATGCTCAAACTCTCGCAGAAGGGCAAAATCAGCCGCCATGAAATCAACGAGCGCATCGGCGACCTGCTCCGTCAGAGCGTGAAGACCGACGGGGTAATCAATCTCTTCGGCGACCGCCAGATAGAGTTCTCGCTCTTCGACGACGCCTTCATCCAGGAGGTGAAGAACATGAAGGAGCGCAACCTGGCGGTGGAACTGCTCACCAAACTGATGAAAGAGAAAATCAAGCAGCAGCAGAAGACCAACGTGGTTCAGAGCGACCTCTTCTCAGACATGCTCAGCCAGAGTCTCTCCAACTATCTGAAGGGCTTGCTCACCAACGAGGAAGTGATAGAGGAACTGTTGAAGATGGCTCAGCAGATGAAGCAGGCAGAGGCAGAGGGCAACGACCTGGGACTTTCGCCCGAGGAGAAGGCATTCTATGATGCACTCTCCACGCCGGAAGGAGTGCGGCAGGCTTACTCCGACGAGGAGTTTGTGGCGCTGACCCGGGAACTGACGGAAGTCTTGCACCGCAACCGCACCATCGACTGGAACCGGAAGGAATCGGCGAGGGCGAAGATGCGAGTGATGGTGAAGCGACTGCTCAAGAAGTATAAGTATCCACCAGAGGGTGCAGAAAAAGCGCTGGAAACCGTGATGCGCCAATGCGACCACTGGGCGGATGATGAAGAAAACGTAGTATAAACCCTTTAAAATTTGAAGTAAGAAACAGAAAGTAAACAAGAGAAAATAACATATTAGAATATTGACGCTGATTATCTGACACTTCTACGGTATTCAGAACCTGCAATTCAGAAATTCGGTAAGAAGACGGTGACAGCAAGGCGTCCACTCCTCTACGGCGTGGGCAGTACTTGTTTGTGCCTTACCGAAGGTTCTTGCAGGTACCCGAATACCGGTACTTACAGGGAACCCCACGCCGCTTATTTAAACAACATAACAAATCAAACCTAGAAAAAGAATATGCAGACAGAGGAACAAGATGAGCAACTGACATTGCTGGAAGATAAAGCCGCCCGATTCAAATTCAGCTTTCGCCTTTTGGGCAAAGAAGAAGTGGAAACAAACAAAGAGGAAGTAATAACAGCCTGGAAACTAATCTTGCGTAATTATGTGAGAGATATTTTCGATTTACTGAATTTGTTGAAAGAAAATATTGCATGGTCTTTGCTGGATGATAAGAAAGAGCGATTCTATCAGGTTAAGATAGAATTGGAACCTATGCTTACCAACTATAAAGACTATGAAGGAGAAGAAATGCGCAAAATGATCAATGACATCATCCTCATGCTTGATGAGGGATTTCATGGTTTCAGACAATCCTTCATCAGTGAAACCTATTACGAAGACCTGTTCCGGAAGGTACTGAAACGTTATCGTGAGGAAAATGAGGAGAGATTGGAGCTAATCTACATGCAGGACAGCCAGGATGAAGCGCTTATCTATCCTGATGCTACCCAGCTGAAGAATACCATTGTCGTAGAACGGGCTAATATTCTTTTCGCTTGCCGATTCGGACAGGTATTTCACAACAATGGCAGGAATATCAAACTGATTGTTGCTTATATTCTGGAACAGAAAGAACAGACCTACAACGATATTTACGATTTTCTCGATAAGTATCTTTCTTATCAGATTGCCAAGGAGCATAGCAGAATGAAGGTTGAAGCCGTATTCAAGAACATCGCATTCAAGGAGAATGTGGATGTAGACAAGCTGATGCTTAAACTTAAAGACTTAATCGAAGACAAAACGCTCAACGCCCAGAAACATTGGTTTATTGTTTATAAGGTTTTCTTCAACAAGAATTGGCTGAAGAAGTCAACTCAGCGTCTTTTCATTGACCAGATCAATTCTGCATTCAGTACCTTACTAAAATGTTCTACGGCCGATTTTCATGAGATAAATTCTTATTTCAAGCAAAATAACTATAATGAATGGACACTTGCTGATTGTGATGCGCCACAATGTTGTGACATTTACAGAGAGATTGCTGACAAGTTGGATGATGAATTTCAAGACGCCAAGTATGCTAAGCCGGGAACGGTGATAAATACAAAAAGAGTGGAAAAGTTCAGATAGTATCCCCCAATAGTATCCCCTAAAAATATAAACTATATCCCCCACATCCCCCAAACGGATTCGTGGAGGATTTTTTTTGCTTTTACGTTTGGAAATCATTATATCTTTGCAGCGTCGAAGAAACAAGACAACGCTGAAATGGTTTGGTGCTCTTGAAACCTCTTCGTACATTATATAATATGTATACTCAGATTATGAGAGTGGTGCAGCAGGGCGAGACCTTTGCTGTGCAGAGTCAGAAAAGTGAGAACGGACAGATGATGAAATGCAACATCGTTCTCCAGGAGATGGGCGGCAAGTATGAGAACCAGTACGCTGCGGCAATGTTGGGCAATATGGCGCAATGTAAGTATGCGGCTGGCGAGCTGGTGGCTGTTACGCTCCGCTTTACAACCCATGAGCACAATGGTCAGGTTTATCAGGATATTCTGGTTACGGACATTGAAAAGGCTTTTTAAGGGTAAAAAGGTAAAAGGGTAAAAAGGTAAAAAGAACCTTAACCCTTTGTAACCACGTTACCATAAAAGGTAAAAGGGTAAAAAAGTAAAAAGGGAGGCTTCGCTTGGAGACTTATTGCGGAGATTCTTAGTTATTAACTGAGTTGAAACAGAGGAGGATTTTCCATGGTAAAGCGCGCAACAATCCGGATGTTTCTTCTCCTAAAAATTCAATTCAGATTATGGGTAAGAAAGTAAACAAGGTTCAGAACAATGCTCAGAATAATGTTCAGAACCAGCAGGTGAATAATAATGACTGCCAGCATGTGCAGTTGGGTGGAATGGCTTACTATGATGCTAAGCAGTATTTCCTCTTCTGTCCCCAGGAATCGGGGGTGAATAAGGTTCCTCGATTCCGTTCGATGGGCGTGGCTCAGCAAATGCCAGACGGAACGTTTGATTTCGTGGTTCAGCACCGCCTCAGAACTCAGTCGGAACTGATTAAGAAACTGGCGCACGGTCGTGTGAGCAAGACCAAGGACGGTGCTATTCAGCTCACCTTGAAGGTGTTTTGCCATGAGGGAATCAACATCGCCCAAACGCTGGCTGTTGAGGCAGAAGAAGGAGCTGAGGCGGTATTGGATTACCAACTGAAACATTAGGATTTTTGTATTCAACTTAAAACGATAAGTAGAAACAGATAGATGAGTTGTTATTTAATTAAGGTGGAGAATGGGCACAAGGTTGCCCGCTCCATCACCTCGGAAGAGGAGTATAAGCAGCTGCGTGGAAGCAACGAGCAGAAGGCGAATCTGCGTCTGGCTCGTGCTGGAAACGATGCTGCGAAACGGAGACTGGTGCAGTTTAATTATTCCGGCCATTATCCGCAAGGCGTGGTGAAGGGAATGAAACTGCCAAGCGGTGCTTTCGGATTTGATATGGATGAGCCGGAGGCTTTTGCCAAGGCTGCCAAGCTGCTGCTGAAGGAACCGGACAAGTACGGACTGCTGATGCTGGAGCGTAGCGCACGACAGGGCGGACATGCGGTGTTTGAACGTGAAAAGGGCAAGACGGTTCTGGAGAATCAGGTGAGGATTGCTACGATGCTCAAGTGTGAAATGGATACTTCGGCTCACGACATCAATCGGGTTTATTTCACGACCACATCGGATGACGAAGATCTGCTCTTCCTTTCGCCACGGCTCTTCAAGGATGAATACGATGAGGCTGCCGTGGCAGCTGAAGGGAAGGTCCTGGAAGAGCGTGAAAGATACGGACAGGAGGAACTGCCAGAAGGGGCGCACAAGGCGAACAAGCATTATGAGCCTTGGAAGGAAGAATTCAAGAAGGATTCTCAAGGGGTTTTTAAGGGTCAGGAATTTAAGAATTCGAGAATTTCTACTTCTGCTGCTTCTTCTGCCTCTGCTGCTTCAGCCTCTGCTGCTTCAACTTCTGCTGCTTCATCCACTTCTGCTGCTCAGGACAATTATCTTGGGATTCCTTATGGGGAAATCATTAAGAAGTGGTGGCAACTGTATAATGATGGGCAGGAGCCGATGCGCTCCAACCGCAATACGCTGACCTTTGAGCTGGCTGTGAACCTGCGCCACATCTGTGGTTTTGATCGCAATCTGCTGGCTCAGATTATTCCCTGCTACGATGGGTTTCCCGAACAGGAAAAGATGGCTTGCATCAACTCGGCATTGAACGAGAAGATCACGCAAATGCCTAAGCGACTGAAGGATGTGCTCTCTGCCATCCGTCAGGAACGAATGAAGCAGGGAAATGCGGGTGGTGGTTCGGCGGCTGACAATGAGGCGCTGGTAAATGCGCTGGACGAGGCTAACGCCAAGGATGATCTGTTCTATTATAATGCGCTGCCTAAGTTGCCGCAAGGCATTCGGGATTCCATCAGCGCAGTGGGTCCGGCACTGGCACTGCCTGTAATCACAGCCATCTGTCCTGCCATCGGAATGCTCGCAACGGGCGTGAAGGTTTCCGTTCACGGCAAGATGAACTCGCTGAACCTCATCTCCTACATCGCCGGTGATTTTGCATCTGGCAAGGGAAGTATTGACCCCGTGATTGACGCATGGACTTCGGAAGTGAAGGAAATGGACAAAATGTATCAGCAGAAGGAGGATGAATGGCGAGCCAAGAAACGTGCAGCCAAGAACAAGAAGGAGCAGCCGGAAGAGCCGAAACTGCCTGTAAGATGCTTGACACTGAACAATACGGTGGCGAATCTGGCTGAACGGCTGGCGAACACAGAAGGCAAACACGCCTTCTCGTTTACTCCGGAAGCTGACACCGTAGCGCAGAAGTGGAAATCGGCGATGAGCGACTTTTCCGTTATGTTAAGACAGGCTTACGACGGAACAAGCTATGAGCGTGAAGCAAGAAGTGCGGATGCAGTGAATGTTCATATAGACAGACTGTTATGGAACGTGGTGATGTGTGGAACGCCTGATGCGCTCTATCGAGTGGTAAGCAATTATACGGATGGTTTCCAAAGCCGTATCATCGTGGCAAAAACGCCCGATAATACCTTCACTCCACTTTCTGACAACATGTATGTAATGAACGAACGTCAGCGCGACCGCATCATTCAGATTGCTCATCTTCTGCCTTTGCTGACCGGTGAGGTGGTTCTGCCCAAGCTGGAGGATAAGGGTAGGGAATGGCTGGAACAGATAAGACTGGAAACGATGAAAAATGACGACAAGGTGAAAGCCCGCCAGCGTTTCCGTATCTGTCCAACCACCATGAGAATGATGACCTGCATCATGCTCTGCAAGGTTCTGGAAACGCTGATTCAGAAGCATGGTTTCAATGGAGCCGAGAAACAGCTGAAGGAGTCGCCTGATTTGTGGAAGGGAATGCTCGTAAAGACGCAGACACCAGCTATGCTGAATGTCTTTGATGTGCTGGCTGATTATCAGTTGGATAATGCGCTCTACTTCTTTCGTAGCCGAATCGAAGAGGCTTTCTCATCAAAGGATTATTGCTGCCAATCTGCTTGGGACCGATGTCGTCGGGGTAAGAATGATTCCATCTTCGAACGTCTGGACGTAACCTTCACCTTCGAACAGGCTGAGCAGCAGAGCGTTGCTGTTAAGGGGGCAAGTGCCACTCATGAATCAGTGAAACAGATGCTGAAAAACTGGAAACGCCAGGGTTTAATCAGCGTATTGCCAGACAGACATTATCAGAAAGTTTCGCCTACCATATAATTTTGGGGGGTTATTAAGGGTCAAGGTCACTAAGTGTCATCAAGTTTTTCGGTGCTTAAATCAGGCTTAATGGCCGGCCTTGACCCAATTATTCATTATCAATTATTAATTGTAAATTATCATGAACATCAATATATTCCGCCGTCGCTTCACTCCATGGAGTGTGGATGGCACAATGGTTATAGGTGGCAAGATTTTCTGCGACACCTTAGAACGTCCTAACCGTCATTTGCCAGCAGGACGTTATAAGATTTCTCTCATTCCTACCAAGCAAAAGAAGGTGTCGGAGACAAAGAAGAAAAATAAATATGAAAGAGGAAAATATGAAATTGTTATCAAGCCTGTTATTCTGTTAAGATCCCATTACGTGCCTCGTACTGTTAGGCGCAGAGCTCGCTTCGTGCCTGGCAACGGTCCGCTACGTCTGAGAAACAAGAGTATTATTCTGGGCAGGTCTCATTATACCGGAATCGTTACGCAATCAGAAAAATGCTATAATGAATTTTGCCAGTTGTTGGATGAGGAATTCAAGAGGATGAAGAAAAAGCATCTACCGTGCAGAATCAATCTGTTTATCAGGGATTTGGGTGTTGACGAAATCCCCTTCAATTATCTGCTTATTTTTCAATAATTAATATTCAATATCATGCGTAAGATAAGGGAAATCATCATTCATTGCAGTGCGACCAAGGAAGGTCGCAACTTCACCGTAGCGGATATCGACCGCTGGCACCGCGAGCGCGGAATGCGCTGCATAGGTTATCATTTCGTGATTTATCGTGACGGCAGCATTCATGTAGGCCGTGCGATAGAGGAGGTTGGCGCCCATTGCAAGGGCCATAATTCCATCAGTATAGGCATTTGCTACATCGGCGGCTTATCAAAGAAAGGCAAGCCGAAGGATACAAGAACCCGAGACCAGAAAGCGGCAATGCGTTCGCTCATCGAGCAGCTGAAGGAGGAATATCCATTAGCCACGATTCATGGGCATAATGAGTTTGTCAATAAGGCTTGCCCCTGCTTTGATGTAAAGAAGGAGTGGGGGAAGAAGTAGACACAAAAATAGCGGATCTGTCACAGACCCGCTATTTCCTATTATTTTAAATTTTTTAAGATGTTTATTAAAAATTTTCTAGCCTTATACAATGCCCTGAGCCATCATAGCCTTAGCTACCTTCAGGAAGCCGGCTACGTTTGCACCCTTTACGTAATTTACGTAACCGTCTGGCTCTGTACCATACTTCACGCAGTTAGCGTGAATATCGTTCATGATGTCGTGGAGCTTAGCATCAACCTCCTCACGAGACCACTTCAGACGCTCTGAGTTCTGGCTCATCTCAAGACCTGATACTGCAACACCACCTGCGTTGGCTGCCTTACCTGGAGAGTAGAGAATCTTAGCATCCTGGAATACCTTGATAGCCTCTGGAGTAGTAGGCATGTTGGCACCCTCGCTTACTGCGATTACGCCGTTGGCGATGAGAGCCTTGGCTGCCTCCTCGTTGATTTCGTTCTGAGTAGCTGATGGGAGAGCGATGTCTGCCTTCTCAAACCAAGGCTTAGCACCCTCAACATATTTTACACCATACTTCTCTGCATACTCCTTGATACGGCCACGCTCTACGTTCTTGAGCTCCATGATGTAATCGAGCTTCTCGCGGTCGATTCCGTCTGGGTCGTAGATGTAACCGTCTGAATCTGAACATGTAACTGGCTTAGCACCCAACTGGAGCAACTTCTCCATAGTGTACTGGGCTACATTACCTGAACCTGAAACCAAAACAGTCTTGCCCTTGATGTCAATCCCCTTGGTAGCGAGCATGTTGCAGAGGAAGTATACGTTACCGTAACCTGTGGCCTCAGGACGGATCAATGAACCACCGAACTCCTGACCCTTACCGGTCAAGACGCCCTGGAACTGGTGTGTCAACTTCTTGTACATTCCGAAGAGGTAACCTACCTCACGGCCACCTACACCGATGTCACCAGCTGGAACATCCTCGTCTGGACCCATGTGACGATAAAGCTCTGTCATGAAAGCCTGGCAGAAACGCATTACCTCGTTGTTGCTCTTGCCACGTGGAGAGAAGTCGGAACCACCCTTAGCACCACCCATTGGGAGAGTAGTAAGAGAGTTCTTGAATGTCTGCTCGAAAGCCAAGAACTTCAAAATTCCCAAGTTTACTGACTTGTGGTAGCGAAGACCTCCCTTGTAAGGGCCAATCGCGTTGTTGTGCTGTACGCGGTAACCCATGTTAGTCTGTACGTTGCCCTTGTCATCTACCCAAGATACGCGGAACTGGATGATGCGGTCTGGAATGCAGAGACGCTCGATGAGGTTTGCCTTCTCAAACTCTGGGTGCTTGTTGTACTCTTCCTCGATAGTACCGAGAACCTGACTAACTGCCTGAATGTACTCAGGCTCATTTGGGAATCTTCTTTGGAGATTCGCGATTACTTCAGATGCTTTCATAATCTTTAATCTTTTATTGTGTTTAAATTCTTATTTTTTGTTTCTGCTTGCAAAGATACATGTTTTTCTTGAAAACACCAACAAAAAGAAAGAAAAAATGCAGAAAAAGTAGAAAAAAGTCATTTTTTAACATTTTTAGCCACGTTTTGTAGCGCTTTTGTGTACGCACACCTTATTATATAAGAGACGTTTTTTCGGGGTTTAAGCCTTTATTTCTGTTTTAGGGAATCTTGCATTCTGACGACTTCTGTTTATCTATCCTGCGCCATAGGGCATAAATGAGCAGGATGATAGCGTAGAGACTGATTACCTGAGGCAGACTGATTCTTACGTTTTCGATGCTTGCTCCAGGCAGCATGCTAATCAGTTTTATGGCTGTATTCAAAAACTGGGTGATGCTGGTAAGGGCGCCTGATGTAAGGCTGATGAGTGGGGCGACAACCGGTGTTATGGGCGCCCATAACGTGAGTGGGGAGAACAGGATTAATGCTGCTCCAAGATATAGGATGAGGGTTGCTGCGGGAATGGCGATGTAATTGGTGAGAAGTGAATAGCACGATATTCTGCCGAAGGAGTAGACGATGACCGGAAGGGTTCCTATCTGGGCTGCCAGTGAAACGCAAAGGAGTCCCCATGCCCAACGGATGAAACGGCTGCGGATGGGGAGGAGGGTGTAAAGGGGTGTGAAGAACAGCAGTATGGAGGCTACGGCCAGGAAAGAAAGCTGGAAACTCAACTCGAAAAGATAGAGCGGACTGATGAAGAGCATAAATATATAAGCTGAGGCTAAGGTGTTGAGCGGCAGACCGGTACGATGGAAGGCTAAACTTAAGCTGTAGGCTGAAAGCATGATGGCTGCACGGACTGCACTTGCCGGTAATCCTATGAGAAAAACGTAGGTCCAGATGGAGATGAGGGACAGGATGATGGTGTAAACTGAGTACTTTCTGCCGCCTAGCAGAAAGATAAAAAGCTGGAAGATAATGCCTATATGAAGTCCGCTTACTGCCAAGATGTGACTGGCTCCGGAAATGGAGTAACTGTTTCGGGTGTTCGAATCGAGTGCGCTCTTGTCGCCCAGCGCCATGGCTGCGATGACTGCATAGTCTTGCTGTTTTACGTGAAGGGAAACCAGTTTGCTTTCAATATTGCTTTTATAGCGTTCGGTATTGATTTTTGCCCGTGTGAGGTAAGACAGTTCCTGCCAGTTTTTCAGTTGTGTAGAGGTTTGGGAATCAGCTATTTGCTTACAGGTAAGAAAAGCCCCAAGGCTCAGGATGCATAAATGAATCATCACGCATTGGGAATAGATGAGAAACTGGTGGCTCCTGCTGAAGTAAGTTTTTTGGCTTAAGAACTCAGTAAGGAAAAAGATGATGCTGCCAAGGGCGCATGAAATGATGGAGATGATGAGCCAGAAGCGCATGTTGAAATCATCATAGCCCCATTTGGCTATGATGATTCCGATCGTCAGTGTGAGGCTGATGGTCATGAGCGGGGTGAGGGATAGCTCTTTCATCATTCCTCTTTCCTTTTAAAAGATAATTTATTTCCTATTTCTTGAATCCGAAGATGCGCTTGATGAATATCTTCACAGCGTTTTCTTTCTTCTGTGGATTTACGATAGGGGTGTGCTTGCGTGCAGCCGGCTTGTCGCCCTTTTTCTGTGCTACGCCTCTGCCACGGCCGTTGCTGCCTGGGCGAACATTGTTCTCGGTGCCTGGGCGCTGCTGGTTGCTGTTATTGCTGTTATTGCGGCGCTTCTGGCTGTTGCTGTTCTTTGGCTGCTCGCCTGGCTGGGCTGGCTTTCTGTTCTGCTGCTTTGCGTTCTGCTGCCTGTTGCCCTGCTGTGGCTGCTTGCCGTTTTTCTGCTGAGGCTTGTTATTGCCCTGCTGTGGCTGCTGCTCGTTGCTGCGTGGTGCTTTTTCCTGACGCTCGTTTGGCTTGTTTGGCTTACGCTTATGAGAAGTCTGGTCGCGGTCTTTCTGTCGGCGGTTCTTGGCACTGTTCTTTCCGCCCTCGCCGTTTCCGCCGTTACCGCGTCTGTTGTTTCTTCCGTTTGCGCCTTTCTTCTTCGGCTTGTTGAGCTTGATGTATTCAGGACCTTCGCCGCATCCCTCAGGGAGAGGCATTTTGTCTACCACCTTCTCCAGGAACTTCTCTATCTGCTGGAACCAGTACTGGTCTTCTTCGCTCACGAAGGTGATGGCTCTACCATCGCGGTTGGCACGGGCTGTACGGCCGATGCGGTGAACGTAATCTTCTGTATCGTGAGGAACATCGTAATTGATGACCATCTCAATATCATCGATGTCGATTCCGCGCGCCACAATGTCGGTAGCTACGAGAACATCATACTGTCCGCTCTTGAACTTGAACATCACATCATCGCGCTCAGCCTGTTCCAGGTCGCTGTGCATGGCTCCGCAGTTTACTCCAATCTGCTGGAGGGAAGCTGCGAGTTGCTTCACCTTGAATTTACTGCCGCTGAAGACGATGACACGCTTCAGGTCGCCTGCCTTGAAGATGTCCTTGATGATGGTCATCTTCTGGGTTTCGTAGCATACGTATGCTTCCTGCTTGATTTTCTCGGCTGGCTTGCTGACGGCAAGTTTGATTTCTACCGGATTCTTGAGCAGGGTCTTAGCCAGTTCTTCTATCTTCTCAGGCATGGTTGCCGAGAACATGATGGTCTGGCAGGTCTTTGGCAGTTTTGCCGCGATGGTCTTGATGTCGTCAGAGAAACCCATGTCGAGCATGCGGTCGGCCTCGTCGAGGATGAAGAAGCTTACCTTGCTGAGGTCTACATTGCCCAGAGAGATATGGGAGATGAGGCGGCCCGGGGTGGCGATGACTACATCGGCGCCCATGCGGAGGCTGCGCAACTCCTGATCGTAACGGTTGCCGTCGTTGCCGCCGTATACGGCTACGCTGCTCACGCCCTGCAGGTAATAGCCGAAGCCTTGCATCGCCTGGTCTATCTGCTGGGCGAGCTCGCGGGTTGGTGACATGATGACGCAGTTGATGGCGTCTTTCGGATAACCGCCGTCATCGAGCTTGCTCAATACTGGCAGCAGATAGGCTGCGGTTTTGCCGGTTCCGGTCTGGGCTACACCCAATACATCGTGACCTTCTAATATCTCTGGAATGCACTTTTCCTGTACTGGAGTGCATGTGTCGAAGCGCATGTCATATAATGCGTCGAGCACGTTGTCGTTTAAATCTAATTCGTCGAAATACATTCTTCTATAGTTTACAGTTTACGGTTTATAGTTTATAGGGAGCACGGCTGCTATAAACTATAAACTCTTAATTATTAATTGATAATTACCTCGGTGCCTTGCGGTAGCAGAAGTAGGCTACGATGGCGAAGAGGAAGTTTGGAAGCCACGCTGCCAGGACAGGCGGGAAGTTGGCCTGGATGGCGAAGGTGGCAGAAACCGTCTGCAGCATGATGTAGCCGAAACTCAGCGCAAGTCCTACGCCCAATGCTGCTCCCATGCCGCCTTTGCGCTTGCGGGCTGAGAGGGAGACGCCGATGATGGTGAGGATGAACGAGGCGAAGGAAGAGGCGATGCGCTTGTGGTATTCTACCTCGTACTGCACTACGTTGCCCGAACCGCGGTTGATTTGCTTGGAGATGTAATCGCGGAGCTCAGGACTGGTGAAGGTTTCCTGCTGACCCTTGGAATAGACCAGGTCGGTAGGTTCCATCATGATGATGGTGTCCTTCTGCGCTCCGCTCGTAATATGCTCCTTCATGCCCTGGAGCTTGCGGATTTTCCAGTTGCTCAGCTTCCAGTGATACTTGCTGTCGGAAATGGTGTCGTACTGGATGTCCATCGCTGTGAGGTGGCTTACGAGTTTCTTGTCCTGGAACTTGTCGAGACAGAATCCGTAACCGCGTTTCATGCTGTTGTCGTAATGCTGCATATAGGCAATCACTCCCTTGTCTACCTGCAGCTGTACATTCTCGGCACTGGTATTCTTCTTCTTGTTCTTGTACATCGTCTCGAAGTTCTGCCTGATAACGGTTCCGTGGGGAATGACGTAGGCTGAGAGTCCGAAGGAGAGGGCTGAGAGCAGCACGCAGGTAATCATGTATGGGCGAAGGAGACGCTTGAAGGATACTCCCGACGCCAGGATGGCGATGATTTCGGAATTGCTTGCCAGCTTGGTGGTGAAGAGAATGACCGCCACGAACACGAACAGCGCACTGAAGAGGTTGGCAAAATAGGGCACGAAGTTGGCGTAGTAATCGAAGATGATTGCGCGCGCTGGTGCATGGTGCTCTGTGAATTTTGACAGGTTCTCGTTGAAGTCGAAGACGATGGCGATGGAGATGATCAGGGCGATGGAGAAGAAATAGTAGCCCAGAAACTTCTTGATAATGTACCAGTCGAGCTTCTTGATGTACCTGAACGGGTTGAGAAACCTGAATATGCGCAGGAACCGGAGCTTGTGAGCCAGCCAGCGCACAGCCCTGATGAGCCACCCGAACTTGCGGGAAGCCCATCGGCCGGTGCGGTAGAGCCGGCGGTGTTTTCTTATTTTCTTAAAATCTTTCATGATGCTTGCTTACTTAAATTCTTCGGCCAAGCTGGTCGATGATGGAATTCTTCCATGCCACGAAATCGCCCTGCTCGATATGATGGCGGGCATCGGTCACGAGGCGCAGATAGAAAGAGAGGTTGTGGATGCTGGCTATCTGCATCGCCAGCAGCTCCTGGGCCTTGAAGAGGTGGTGGAGGTAGGCCTTCGTGGTTACGAGGTCGATGTCGCAGCCGTCTGGATCTACCGGACTGAAGTCTTTCTCCCACTTCTTGTTGCGCATGTTCATCGTGCCCTGATAGGTGAAGAGCATGGCGTTGCGGCCGTTGCGGGTCGGCATTACGCAGTCGAACATGTCTACGCCGCGCTCGATGGCTTCGAGGATGTTCTGCGGGGTTCCTACGCCCATCAGATATCTCGGCTTGTCTTTCGGCAGAATTTCGTTCACTACTTCTATCATCTCATACATCACCTCGGTAGGCTCTCCTACGGCAAGTCCGCCGATGGCATTTCCGTCGGCTCCCTTGTCGGCAATGTATTTGGCTGCTTCGCGGCGCAGGTCCGGGAAGGTGCAGCCCTGAACGATAGGGAAGAGGCTCTGCTGATAGCCGTAGAGGGGCTCGGTCTCATTGAACCGCTTGAGGCAGCGGTCTAGCCAGCGCTGGGTGAGCATGAGGCTGTTCTTGGCGTACTGGTAATCGCTCTGTCCCGGCGGACATTCATCGAAGGCCATCATGATGTCGGCTCCGATGATGCGCTCGGTGTCCATCACATTCTCCGGTGTAAAGAAGTGCTTGCTGCCGTCGATGTGGGAGCGGAACTCGCAGCCTTCTTCCTTGAGCTTGCGGATGCCGGTGAGCGAGAAGACCTGGAAGCCGCCGCTGTCGGTGAGGATAGGACGGTCCCAGCCGTTGAACTTGTGCAGTCCGCCTGCTGCTCTGATGACGTCAAGACCTGGGCGCAGGTAGAGGTGATAGGTGTTTCCGAGGATAATCTGTGCCATGACCTGCTTCTTGAGTTCCTCGAAGTGGACGCCCTTCACGCTTCCTACGGTTCCTACGGGCATGAAGATTGGGGTCTTGATCTGTCCGTGGTCGGTGGTGATGATGCCTGTACGCGCATCGCTCGCTTTATCTGTTACTTGTAATTCAAATTTCATTTCTATTCTTTTTTATCATTTTCCTCAATGCTGAAGTCTGTAGGGTTTTTCACCTTCTCGTCGGTCAGCGCAAACTGCCAGACGTCAGCTACATTCTCTACATAGTGGAAGTCTACGCCCTTGAGATATTTCTCCGGTATTTCCTCTACGTTCTTCTGGTTCTCCCTGCACATCACGATGTGCTTGATTCCTGCCCGCTTGGCTGCCAGAATCTTCTCCTTGATTCCGCCTACCGGGAGCACTTTGCCGCGGAGGGTAATCTCGCCGGTCATGGCTGTGTTGGCACGCACCTTGCGCTGGGTGATGGCTGAGGCGATGCTGGTGGCGATGGTGATTCCGGCAGAAGGACCGTCTTTCGGGGTGGCTCCCTCAGGCACGTGGATGTGGATGTTCCACTGCTCGAAGATGCGGTAGTCTACCTGCAGCAGGTCAATGTGCGACTTGACGTATTCCAGTGCGATAATGGCTGATTCCTTCATCACGTCGCCCAGATTTCCGGTCAGGGTGAGCTTGCCTGCCTTGCCCTTGCTGAGCGAGGTTTCGATGTAGAGGATTTCGCCGCCCACTGAGGTCCAGGCCAGTCCGGTTACTACTCCTGCATAGTCGTTGCCCTGGTAGATGTCGCGGTTGAACGGCGGATTGCCCAGCAGGTCTTTTACTTCGGCAGGGGTGATGGTGTAGTTCTTCAGCTCCTGGTTGCAGGCCAGTTTGTAAGCCATCTTGCGCAGACTCTTGTCAATCTGCTTCTTCAGCTGTCTTACGCCGCTCTCCCGGGTATAGTGCTCGATGATGAACTCGAGGGCATTCTTGTTGAAACTTACCTTCGGCGAAACCTTGTCGAGTCCGGTGCTTTCCAGCTCTTCCGGTACGAGGTGGCGCTTGGCAATCTCTGTCTTCTCTTCGGTGATGTAGCCGCCTACTTCTATCAGCTCCATACGGTCGAGGAGCGGACGCGGAATGACGCTCAGGTCATTGGCTGTGGCGATGAAGAGTACCTTGGAGAGGTCGTAATCCATATCGAGATAATTGTCGTGGAAGGCATTGTTCTGTTCCGGGTCCAGCACTTCGAGCAGGGCTGATGCAGGGTCACCATTGAAATTGCTCTGCGCCACCTTGTCAATCTCGTCGAGGATGAAGACAGGATTGCTGCTGCCTGCCTTCAGCATGTTCTTGATGATGCGGCCCGGCATGGCTCCCACATAGGTGCGGCGGTGACCGCGGATTTCGGCTTCATCGTGCAGACCGCCCAGCGACATGCGTACATACTTGCGCTTCATGGCTGCTGCGATGCTCTTGCCCAGACTGGTCTTTCCTACGCCCGGAGGACCGTAGAGGCAGAGGATAGGACTCTTGCCGCCGCCGTTCAGTGCTCTTACGGCGAGGAATTCCAGGATGCGCTCCTTCACATTCTCCATGCCGTAGTGGTCGTGGTTCAGGATGCGCTTGGCACGGGTCAGACTGAGGTCGTCCTGGGTGTAGGAGTTCCAAGGCAAATCTACCATGGTCTGCAGGAATCCTATCTGTATCGAATAGTCAGGACTTTGCGGGTTCAGGGTGTCGAGCTTGGCAATTTCTTTCTTGAAGATCTTGGCTGTCTCTTCGCTCCAGTTCTTCTGTTTCGCCTTCTCCAGAATCTCCTTCTTCTCCGGACTGGCATTGCCTTCTCCCAGTTCTTCCCTGATGTTCTTAATCTGCTGCTTGAGGAAGTATTCCTTCTGCTGTTCATCAAGGTCGTAGTGGGTTTTATTCTCAATCTCAGTCTGGATGCGTAGCAGATGGCGCACCTTGTTCAGGGATCTGATGGCAATCATGATGCGCTCGCTGAGATTTTCCTCTTTCAGCATCTTGATTTTATCCTCGATGGAGAAAGGGAGGAGGGAGCACATGAAGTTGCACTGCATGTGAATGCTCGAGAGTTCGTTGATGGCCTGGATGGCCTCATCAGTATAGTTGGCGTTTGATTTGATATAGTCTGTCGCTTCGTAATGGAAGTTCTCGTAGAGCATTCTGAAGAGTTCATCGTTGTTCTCGTCAGGCCATTTCTCCGGAAGACTTTTTACGTGAATTACTGTGTAAGGCTCTTTTTGAACGAGATGTTTCATCTGACATCTGCCCAGACCCTGGATGATGATGCTCATCTGGTCTGTGCCAGGCATCTTAATCACCTTGATGAGTTTGGCGAAGACACCTACAGGGTAGAGGTCTTCTTCGTAGGGTGATTCTGTATCTTTGTTCTTCTGGCAGAATACGCAGAATATGGTGTCTGGTTTCTTTTCCAGCATCCGGACGAGATTCAGACTTTCCTTTCTGCCCACAACGATAGGGGTCATGTTGGTAGGGAAAACTACAATATCTCGCATGCAGAGGGTAGGGTACAAGCCTTCTTCCTGGTCTTCGATCAGGGTTTTCGGGTCGCCCTCGTAATCTGCAATCATTTGTATTCGGGTACTTGTTCTTCTATTATCCATTTTTTTGTTATGATTTCTATATTTCCGTGCAAAGGTACTCATTTTTTATGAAATATCGTGGAAGATGATAGATTATTTAATAATAAAATTGCTTTTTCTATATATTAGTACCCGTTTTTATAGATGTAAGTAGCTGCTTTTGCAGGTGGAAGTGGCAATTTCTGCTGTTTGCGATAAAATAAATCGGCGGCGCATTCGTTTTCTTCTGTAAAGAGACAGAAGAATTTATGGGTAATTTTCGATTTAAACAGTTTGAGATAGAGCAAGACCGTTGTGCCATGAAAGTGGGAACTGACGGCGTTTTGCTGGGTGCATGGGCGCAAGGTGGCAGGCGGATTCTGGATATTGGCTCCGGAACGGGACTGATTTCGCTCATGATGGCGCAGCGTTTTCCTGAAGCTGAGGTAGTGGGGATTGATATGGATGCTGATGCCTGCGGACAGGCGAGGGAGAATGTGATGGCAAGTCCGTTTCGCGACAGGGTGGAAATAGAATGCTGCAGACTGCAGGATTTCGGGGGAGCTTCGGAAGCTGCTGAGGCTTTGGAGACTGCTGAAGATTTGAAGGCTGCCGGTGTTTTTGATGCGATAGTGAGCAATCCTCCGTTCTTTGTAGATAGCTTGAAAAATCTGGACAGTAAGAGGACGATGGCGAGACATACGGACAGTCTTCCGTTCCGCGATTTGTTTGCGGGTGTAAAACGGTTACTTTCTGATGATGGTATTTTCTCTGCAATTGTTCCCGTAGAAGTAGTGGAGCAGTTTGTTGCAGAGTCTTGTATATTAGGTTTTTATCTTATACAGAAGTGTGGTGTAAGGACGGTAGAGCGCAAACAGCCAAAGCGCTTTATGCTGAGTTTTGCCAAGCATCGCATTTTGCCTTATGAAGAGCATGTTGAAACGATGATGGATTCGCAGGGAAACCGATCGGAATGGTATAGGAAAATAATGGAAGAATTCTACCTTTTCTAGGAGTGTTGAATGTTGAGTGTTGAGTGTTGAATGTTGGCCCCAATCTATTCAACATTTAACATTCAACACTCCCTCTAAATTCAACACTCAACATTCAACACTCAACATTCCCTCAAAGGTTCAGCTTCTTCTGTACCAGTTTGCTGATAGCTTCTACTCTTTTGCTCTGGCGCTGGATGTCTTTATGGATATCATCGCGCACGGCATTGAAGTCGTTGAAGAAATCGGCAAAGGCAGACTGAATCATGTTCGGCTTGCGGTCGTTCTTGTTGGCAAACGGGTTCACCAGCATCTTGATTCCCTTTTCTTCCAGGTGAACATCAATCTCTGCCCCCGTCATCACAGGGTCGCCATCATAATGGATTACGCCTGGCTGACTGCGGGTGATATGGAGCTTCTTGCAGCGGAACGACTTGATCTTCGAGTTCTTGTCCAACGTCTTGTTGAACATGTCGAAACTTACCTGAGGCGCCTCGATTACATCGAATGGTTCCATGATGACGACATCCATCAAACCGTCGCTCATGGATGCTTGAGGGGCAATATAGGCATTGTTGCCATACTGAGATGCGTTGGCGCAGGAAATGAGGAACGCTTTATACTGCTTGGTGCCCGTCTCGTCCTCCAGCGTGTAAGTCTCAGGCTTATACTTCAATCCCTCGCGCAGGATATTTTCAGCATAAGTGATAGGACCACGCTTGCCGCTCTCGGCAAACTTCATGCTGACGAAAGCGTCAAAGCCCATGCCGCAGGTGCAGAAGAACGGGTGGTCGTTGATGACACCATAATCCAGATCTCTAATCTGGCATTGGTTGATGACCTCTATGCATTTCTTCAGGTTCATCGGGAGCAGCAGATGTCTTGCCAGTCCGTTGCCCGAACCGCAAGGCAGAATGCCGAGGGCAGTATCGGAGTGAACCAGTGAGCGGGCCACCTCGTTGACGGTTCCGTCACCACCAACCGCCACAACCACATGTACATGGTTGTTCTTCGCTTCGGTAGCAATTTCCGAAGCGTGCCCAGCTCTTTCAGTCATTCTTATCTCGTACTCAAAAAGCTCTTTGTCCAAAACAGAATCTATCAGACTGGGAACTGCCGCCTTGCTGGCTGTTCCTGAAATCGGATTCATGATGAAAAGTATCTTTTTCTTCATTATATAGTCAAGAGTTTGTAAAATTTAGGCTGCAAAAGTAATAAAAATACCCAAAATAACAAGAAATATCGATTAAAAAAACTATAAAAGTAAACTTTCTTATAAAAAAAGCCATTTATTGAGTTCTTTTTTGTATCTTTGCACCCTGAAAGTTAGAAAAGTATAAAAAAAGATAATAAAGTACACCTATTAATAATGGGACAATTACAAGAAAGATACAAGAATTATCGTGAACCTCAGAAGTATATGGCTGCCGGTGTGTATCCATATTTCCGCGAGATCACAAGTAAGCAGATGACAGAGGTAACCGACATCGATGGTCATAAGATTCTGATGTTCGGTTCTAATGCTTATCAGGGTTTGACTAACGACCAGCGTGTTATTGATGCAGCTAAGGCTGCGCTCGACAAGTATGGTTCTGGTTGTGCAGGAAGCCGTTTCCTCAATGGTACGCTCGATTTGCACGTGCAGCTCGAAAAGGAGCTTGCTGAGTTTGTGGGCAAGGATGAAACTTTGTGTTTCTCTACAGGATTCTCTGTAAATCAGGGTGTCTTGGCTTGCGTAGTAGGTCGTAACGACTATATTATCTGCGATGACCGCGACCACGCAAGTATCGTAGATGGCCGCCGTCTCTCATTCGCTACCCAGCTCCACTACAAGCACAACGATATGGAAGATTTGGAGCGCGTGCTCTCTAAGCTCCCTGAGGAGGCTATCAAGCTCATCGTTGTTGACGGTGTGTTCTCTATGGAGGGCGACCTGGCTAACTTGCCTGAGATTGTAAAACTCAAGCATAAGTACAACTGCTCTATCATGGTAGACGAGGCTCATGGTCTTGGCGTATTCGGCAAGCAGGGTCGTGGTGTCTGCGACCACTTCGGTCTGACCGATGAGGTAGACCTCATCATGGGTACATTCTCTAAGAGTCTGGCTTCTATCGGCGGTTTCATCGCATCAGACAAGGATACGATCAACTTCCTCCGTCACAACTGCCGTACTTACATCTTCAGCGCCTCTAACACTCCAGCTGCCACAGCAGCAGCTCTCGAGGCTCTCCACATCATTCAGAATGAGCCAGAGCGTTTCGAGAATCTCTGGGATGTAACCAACTATGCCTTGAAGCGTTTCCGCGAGGAAGGTTTCGAGATTGGCGAGACAGAGAGTCCTATCATTCCTCTCTACGTACGCGATGCTGAGAAGACATTCGTTGTTACCAAGATGGCTTACGATGCAGGTGTGTTCATCAACCCTGTTATTCCTCCAGCTTGTGCTCCTCAGGATACATTGGTACGTTTCGCACTCATGGCTACTCATACTAGAGAGCAGGTTGAGCAGGCTGTCCAGATTTTGAAGAAGATTTTCGTAGAAGAGGGAATCATCAAGTAAAATCAGATTTTCCGGTCTGAAATCAGATTTGCCGGTCTTCTCGGTTTGACAGATTCGGGCAGTCGGTTTCTGATTTAAAAGTTTAGCAAGAATGGTTGCGGTTCTTAGCCGCTACTATATATAATAAGGTATAAGGGCAATTCCAGATAGGGGTTGCCCTTGTTTTTGTCAGTATCCCAGCCATTTTGCATTAAAATGCATATTTTTTTGAAAAAAATTAGGGAAAAATTTGGTGGAATCGAAAAAATGTAGTACCTTTGCACTCGCAATTCAGAAATGATGCTTAAAGCAATGCTTAAAAGGTGTCGTAGAGATGAGTGAGCGGGGTGTAGCGCAGTCCGGTAGCGCGCCTGTTTTGGGAACAGGTGGTCGCAGGTTCGAATCCTGTCGCCCCGACTCAATTTACTCTCAGTCAAACCTTTAGTAAAGCACCAACGGGGTGTAGCGCAGTCCGGTAGCGCGCCTGTTTTGGGAACAGGTGGTCGCAGGTTCGAATCCTGTCGCCCCGACAACAAGAAAGCTAAGAAGAGTCAAATCTTCTTAGCTTTTTTGCTATATAAAACTCCCGCCATGGATGGGCTGGAGGTGGATAACGGAACAGAGTAATTATTATATACGTTTTAATTTTATAGAATCATGATTATTACGATAGCGCGCCAGTGTGGATGTGGCGCTGTTCGCGTGGGCAAGCTGCTCGCCGAAAAGTATGGTATTCCTTTTTATACCCGTAAAAATATGATGGAAATGGCTGAACAGAGAGGAGTGCTCGACGAGATGGAGGCTTTCTTCGATGAGCGGCCGGTAGATGAACTGCTCTTCTCGATGTCGTCGCTTGGCGAAACGCAGAGGGCGCTGACAGAAAAACCGCTCCATACACTTGCCGATATGATAGGCGATGAAGACTGTATCATCATCGGCCGTTGCGGAAACTATATCTTCCGCGAGCGCAAAGACCTGATTTCTGTTTTCCTGAGCGGCAATCTGGAGGCTCGCATCAAGGATATTCAGGAAGAACAGGGACTTTCGTATGATGAGGCTGAGGAGTTTGTGGAACACACCGAGGATTGCAGAGTGGCTTATCATAAGTATTATACAGGCCTTACCTGGGGAAATGCCGATGATTACGACATCTGTCTGGATACTGTGCGCCTGGGCGTAGAAGAGACAGCAAGTCTCATTGAGCAGTACGTTAGCTTGATTTAAGAGAGGGCTTTACCTTTGGCCTTCTTTCGGACCTTTTTCCTGAGGGAATCCGATGGAATCGGATTCAACGGTGGCTCGGAGGGAGACATGGTAATCATAAAGTTCCAAGTTCAAAGTTCCAAGGTTTAAAGTAATTCAACATGAAGTTTTTAATTCAATTTTTGATAATCATAGCGTTCTCCTTTGCTGGGGAATTGCTCCATTTTTTGCTGCCATTGCCTATTCCGGCAAGCATCTATGGCATCATCCTGCTCTTTCTTGCGCTGGAAACAAAACTGATCAAGGTGAAGCATATCCGCGAAACCAGCAGTTTCCTCATTGCCATCATGCCCGTGATGTTTATTCCGGCTGCCGTAGGACTGATTGATTCCTATCAGGATATCGGCAATGCATGGTTCCAGTATATCGTAGTTACGGTGGTCAGCACCTTCGTCGTGATGGGTGCTTCGGGCTGGATTACGCAGATGGTAATCAGAAAAGGAAAGGAGGCGAAGAAATGAACCAGTTGTTCCAGGATTCTGTCTTCTTCGGCGTTCTCATCAGTCTGGCAGCCTACGGCATAGGCATGCTGCTGAAGCTGAAGATGGGATGGTCGCTGATGAACCCGCTGCTCATCTCCATCATCCTCGTCATCATCACGCTCCTGCTGACGGGCGTAGATTACAAAACCTATTCGGCGGGCGCCAACAGTATCAGCTATCTGCTCACACCAGCCACCATCTGTCTGGCTGTGCCGCTTTATCAGCAGGTTGAGCTTCTGAAGAAGAATTATCGGGCTGTGCTGATCGGCATTGTTTCGGGCGTGCTGGCGAGTCTCTGCTCCGTTCTCATTCTCGCCCTCATCTTCCATTTCGACCATGCGTCCTACGTTACCTTCCTGCCTAAGAGCATCACTACCGCCATCGGTATCGGCGTTTCTGAGGAGTTGGGCGGTCATGTTTCGGTTTCGGTGGTTGTCATCATCGTAACGGGTGTGCTGGGCAATATCTTTGCCGAGAAGTTCCTGAAGCTTCTCTCCATCAAGGAGCCTATTGCCAAAGGTATCGCCATCGGCTGTTCTGCCCATGCGCTGGGTACGGCAAAGGCGATGGAAATGGGTACCATAGAGGGAGCCATGAGCAGTCTGAGCATCGTGGTTTGCGGTGTGATGACGGTTGTTGGCTCATCCATCTTTGCCTTGTTTATGTAGAATCAGATACAATAATATTTCCCTTTTTCCGTTTTTATAGATATGAAACGGAAAAAGGGATTTTTGTATATAATGGGTGTAGGGATGGCGATGAGCGCCCTGCTTGCCAGTTGTGCCGACGATGAGAGTTTCTCAACGTCGAGGGGAGATGTGCTCTCGTTTTCGGTAGATACGCTGAAGATGGACACCACCTTCTCGAATGTGCCTACGCCTACCCGAAGCTTCTGGGTTTACAACCGTACGGGCAAGGGGCTGCGCTGCCAGTCGGTGCGTCTGGAAAATGGTAACCAGAAGGGCTATAGGGTGAATGTTGACGGATCTTATCTGGGCAGCGAAGCGGGATTCCAGACGCAGAATGTGGAGATCAGGAAGGGTGACAGCATACGTGTGTTCGTAGAACTGACTTCGGCGATGCAGAACAGCGAAGAGCCGCAGCTGGTGAGCGACAACCTGGTGTTTGCGCTGGAAAGCGGCGTAGAGCAGAAGGTGAACCTGAGGGCGTTTTCATGGGATGCGATGAAACTCAATTCGCTCGAGGTGAAGGAAGACAAGCTGCTGGAGAGCACGCTGCCGGTAGTGGTTTATGGCGGCATCAGGGTTGATTCGGCGGCTACGCTGACCATTGCTCCGGGCACCCAACTCTATTTCCACGAGAATGCGGGTTTGCAGGTGTTCGGGAAGCTGAAGATTGAGGGCGAAAAGGACAGGGAAGTGGTGATGCGGGGCGACCGACTGGACCACATGTTCGATTATCTGCCTTATGACCGCACACCGGGACAATGGCAGGGCATCAGACTGATGTCTTCGGCTCATGACTGCAGGATTTCGTTTGCTGATATTCATAGTGCCTACGATGCTGTGATGATAGAAGCGGGCGATGCTACGAAGCAGAAACTGCTCATTGAGAATGCTACGATTCATAACAGTCAGGGCTACGGTGTGAGGATTGATTCTGCCAAGGTGCAGATTTATAATTCGCAGATAACCAACTGTCTGAAGCATCCGCTCTATGTTGAGGGTGGCGATGTTGAGGTAAACGGCTGCACCATAGCCCAGTTCTATCCGTTTGACGGGCGCCGCGAGTCTGCCATCGGTTTTGCCTCTCCGCTGCCTCGTTTCGAGGTGAGAAATTCGCTCGTAACGGGCTATCATGATGATGAGGTGGTCTGGGAGGCTCCGAAAGAGGAGGATGCCTTCAATTTCCTCTTCGACCATTGTGTGTTGCGCACGGAGAAGCTGGAGACGGACGACAGTCTGAAGTTCACCCATGTGGTTTATGAGGACATCAAGGATACGACGGTGTTTGCCGAGAAGCATTTCCGCCTTTTCGACACCGTCAATCTGAAGTATGATTTCCATCTGCGCAAGGAGTCGGCAGCAATAGGTAAGGCAGATGCCGAAACCCTGCCTGCAACCGACCGTGATGGTTTGCCGAGAAAGAAAGAGCAGCCTGCCGCAGGATGCTTTGAATATAGGGAGGAATAAGAAGCGGGTGTGTCATAAGATTCTTGCCTAGGGTATAAGATAAGGCACGGATTACACGGATTACACGGATTTATGTTTCTAATCTAAGCGATTATAATCTTATAAAAAATCCGTGTAATCCGTGTAATCCGTGCCTTAAAACTGTAGAGGACAAGCTTTATGCCACACCCTTTCTGTATCTTATTCCTTCATGTTTGAATCTACGAAGCTGAAGGGGAGAAGGTCTTTGATGCTGTCGAAGCAGTAGGTGCCGTTCTCGCCATAGAGCAGGATGCGTACGGGGCGCTGGTAGCGGTCTTCCATCTCCAGTATCACCTGGCGGCAGGCTCCGCATGGCGAGATAGGCGACTTGAGGAAACCATTCCCGTTTCTCGCTGCTATGGCGAGCGTCAGGATAGGCTGGTCGGGATAGTTGCTCTGGGCACCGAAGATGGCGCTGCGCTCGGCACAGAGTCCCGACGGGAAGGCGGCGTTCTCCTGGTTGGCTCCAATCACTATTCTGCCGTCGCCCAGAAGCAGGGCTGCTCCCACATAGAAGTGGCTGTAGTTAGCATACGCATTGCTGGTGGCAGCCTTCGCCCTGTTTACGAGCTCCTGCTCCTGCTGGCTCAACTCTGAGAGCTGAGCCACCATGTATCTGATGTTTAGGTTTTGCTCTTTCATAGATATAATGTTTTTATGATTTCTTTATTTCGTGTAGAAGTCGATGATGTCTTGCAGCGCCTTCTTGCATACTGCACAGAATTCCGGCGTTTCGTTGATGCGCATACGGCAGTCCTGCACACCGCGGTAAACGCCCTTCAAGCTGTATCCGGCACCTTCGAAGACACCCACCTTGCTCACCGCCTCCTTCTCTTTCTTTGAGAGCGGAGTAGGAATCTTGGTCTTCTTGTCTATCATGTTCTCCCATTTTCCGTGGAAATCGGCAAGGGTAGTGATGTTCTTCTCCCAAGGCTCTACATCGTGAGGATACATCGGTATCTGCTCCTGCTCGTAGGCGTATTCATCGGCAAGTCCGGCAAAGGAATGCCCAAACTCATGCACCACTACCGGCTTGAACCATTTCTGGTGGCAGGTGGTGAGATTGTATGAATTGAGGATGCCGCCACCGCCATACTTATCCGAATTTACCAGCACGATGATGTGCTCGTAGGGGGTACCTGCCAGCCAGTTGTGCAGGTCTTTGAGATGCAGGGTGGTAAGGTAGCGGTCGCTGTAGAAGGTGTCGAAATGAGAGCTGAGGGCGGTCTCGTGCCAGATGCCCTGGGCTGGGATGCTAGGTCCGCTCTGCTTGGATGGCGATTTTACGGCTACGATGTTGAAGCGGTCTCTCATGCTCTTGAAGGGTTCGTGGGCGAAGATGGCCTCTGTAGCTTCCTGCGCATCTTTCAGGAAGACAGGCATCTCTGCATCGGTATAGCCTTCAGCCACGTATGCGATGTGGATGCATCGGGTGGTGTCGGCAGCCTGCTGCAGGGTGACGTATGGTGTAGGCTTGTTGCCTTTCTGATGAATCAGAATGTCTTTCGGCGCTACCTGGTGGGTGAGCGTGGTGGTTATCTCGCGGCGGTTGTTGCGCAGGTCGAGGGTGATGTCTACGGTATCTTTCGGCATCGGAACGAGGAATACGTTCTCGAAACTCTGCGTGTTCTTCTCTGCCTCTGGATAGGAGAGCCATTCCTGGAAGAGGGTGGAGAAGGAGTTGCGGTAGATGATTTTGCCTGAGCGGTGGTCGCGTACGGTTATCTGTCCGTTGCCCTCTATCGGGAGTTCGGCCAGTCGCTGCCGTTTTCCGTACCAGCGTGGCATTACGTTGAGTTCGTCTACTGCTATCATCTGCTGTTTCTGGTTGCCGGCAAAGGTATAGTCTACCCGCAGCGTCTTGTCTGTGAAATAGTCGTCAAAGTTTTGCGCCTTTATTGTGCCGGGCGCCATCAGCATCGCCATGGTGGCGAGGGATAATATCATTCTCTTCATTGTATTTTCATTTAAAATTCACATTCACATTCACATTTCTCATCGAATCACCAAGTGACCGAATCACTAATCACTTATCTCACCCTCAGTCTTGTTCCTACGCTTACCGGGATGTTAGGGTCGAGATGGTTCATCTTGTAGAGTTTCTCCAGTCGGATGCCATACTTCTGCGAGATGGTGTACATGCTTTCGCCCGGCTGTATCATGTGAGGGCGCTTCTTATACTGCTTAGGTGCCTTGGAGCGTTTCTTTTTCAGATAGATGATGTCGCCCTTGTGCAGCACGGCGTGCTTGTTGCGCTCGTTGTAGCGAGCCAGTTTGCGCCAGCTGATGCCCACCTCCTTGCCTATACTCTTGAAGGTGTCGCCTTCGCGGGCATAGAGATAGTAATTCTTGTTGAAGATATGGATAGGGTGCAGCAATCCTTCGGCGTTTACAGGCTGGTCGGTACCGCTGTGGGTAGCCATGAAGCGGTCGTAGCGCTTGGCCTTGTCATACTGGTTGAGCTTGTAGAGCTCTATAATCTGTATCAGCTTGCTGGCATACTGCGGGTTGGTGGCGTAGCCGCAGGCTTTCAGTCCGCGAGCCCATCCCTTGTAGTCGTGCAGCGAGAGTTCGAAGAGGCGTGCGTAGCGTGGCTGGCGCGCCAGAAACTTGCTGTGGTCTTCGTAGCTGTCTCTTGCGTCCTGGTATACGCGGAAGCATTCGCCCCGGGCATCATCGTCGTGGTACTGGGTTGGGCCCGTCCAGTTGTGACATTTTATGCCGAAGTGGTTGTTGCCCTGGCGTACGAGGTCGCTCCTTCCTGCCGCACTCTCAAACAGTCCCTGTGCTAGGGTGATGCTGGCTGGAATGCGGTAACGGAGCATCTGCTCGATGGCAAGATCCTTATACTGATTGATATATGTCTGATAGGCCTGGTTCCACTTCATCTGTGCGCCCATCGGGAGGCAGCAGAGCAGAGCGAGCCCTAAAATGTTTGCTTTTAGATGATTCATTCTGCAAAAATATAAAAAAAAACGGATAAATCGCGGTTTATTACAAAATTTTTAATATCTTTGCACAAAATATGACATACAAATGCAGGGGCTATCTGTCTCTTCTGAGAGAAACTGACTTGTTTTGTAGAAATAATGATTTTAATAATGAAAACTCGTACAAAAGTAATTATAGCTATCGGCTCTAACAGAAATCAGGAGGAGAATGTGTTGAAGGCGCATGAATATCTGAGATGTATGTTCAAGAACAGCCTCTTCGGTCCGCGCATGTGGACTGAGCCTATCGGACTGGAGAATTCAGATAAGTTTCTGAATCAGGTGATGTTGGGGGAGACCATCTGCTCTAAGAAGTCTGTGCTTGCCGCGCTGCGGAGTGTGGAGCAGAGATGCGGACGCAGACCCCGTGGTCCTTATCGTAAGGTAGATGTTCCGCTGGATCTCGATCTTCTGCTCTATGGCGATGAGAAATTGCACGAGAGCGAGTGGGAGCGTGATTATATTCAGAGTTCTATCAGCTACCTCGAAGAGAAGGATGCTAAGAGATAATGATTTTGGCACGGATTACACGGATTACACGGATTTATGGCGCGAATGCCGATAAATCACTGAAACTTGCGAAACTTCTGTAAGATAAGAAAATCCGTGTAATCCGTGCCTGAAAAAAATAAACGGGAAACCCGAATCTGGTATGTAGATTTACAATACCGGATTCGGGTTTTCTGTTGTAAGATTGAGTTCTATCACTCTTCCTTCTTTCAGCGACTTCTGCACGTTGATGATGCGCTGGTTGCTGCTGCCCCTGAAGAAGAGGTCTTCATCGCGCAATGCCTGTACGAAGGGGCCGTCTACCAATACATCGATTTGGCGGAGGAGTTCCAGCTGCTCGGGATTCTTCACGAGGTTTTCGAAGAGATAGCCCGTAAAGCACCAGATGCTCTTGCTGCTCTGCTCCCTGATGGCGCGCGCCAGCTCGGCAAAGCCCTTTGCCTGAAACATAGGGTCGCCGCCCGAGAAGGTGACGTTGGCGAAGGGGTCGCTCATGATTTCCTTCATCAGCTCGTCGGTAGAGGTCATCGTGCCGTGGCTGATGTCCCACGACTGCGGATTATGGCAGCCCGGACAATGGTTGGGGCATCCCGCACAATAAATGGATGTGCGGAAGCCCGGACCGTCTACCATCGTATCATGTACGATGCTTAATACGCTAATCATTAATCAATAATCACTAATCACTACTTTTCTCCTCCGATATGGGTTACTCGGTCGTGGAGCTCGGCAAGTTTGCCGCTGTTCCAGCGGTCTGTAGTACCTACCAGATAACCGGTGATGCGCTGCAGCTTGTCTATGTGGTGGCTGCCGCACTTAGGACAAACCTCGAGGTGGGCGTCAGCATTCTCGTAGCCGCAGTCGAGACAGCGGTTGCGGTTGTGGTTTACTGAGCCGTAACCCATGTTGTACTTATCCATCATGTCTACCACGCTCTCGATAACAGAAGGGTTGTGGGTAGCATCGCCGTCAATCTCTACATAGAAGATGTGGCCGCCGCGGGTCAGGTCGTGGTATGGAGCCTCGATCTGTGCCTTCTTCAGGGCTGTACACTTATAGTATACAGGCACGTGGTTAGAGTTGGTATAATAGTCGCGGTCTGTAACGCCAGGGATGACGCCAAACTGCTTTCTGTCCTTCTTTGTGAACTTACCGCTCAATCCCTCGGCTGGAGTAGCCAGGATAGAGTAGTTGTGATGATACTGCTCGCTGAACTCGTTGGCACGGTCGCGCATGTAGGTAACAATCTTCTGTCCCAGCTCCTGTGCCTTCTCGCTCTCGCCGTGGTGTTTGCCGATGAGGGCAACCAGGCATTCTGCCAATCCGATGAAGCCGATACCCAGGGTTCCGTGGTTGATGACGCTCTCGATGGTCTCTTCCGGCTTCAGGTTTTCTGCGCCTACCCAGAGATACTTCATGAGCAGAGGGAACTGCTTGGCCATCGCCGTCTTCTGGAACTGGAAGCGCTCGTCGAGCTGCTTGGCTGTGATGTCGAGGATATTGTCGAGCTTGGCAAAGAACATGTCGATGCGCTGCTTTTCGTCTTCGATGCCCATGCACTCGATGGCGAGCTTCACGATGTTGATGGTAGAGAAGCTCAGGTTACCGCGGGCGATGCTGGTCTTCTCGCCCCAGCGGTCTTCGAACACGCGGGTACGGCAGCCCATGGTTGCAATCTCCCACTTGTAGCGCTCCGGATCATCAGCACGCCACTTCTCGTTCTGGTTGAAGGTGGCGTCGAGGTTCAGGAAGTTAGGGAAGAAACGGCGGGCTGTTACCTTGCACGCCAGCTTGTAGAGGTCGTAGTTTCTGTCCTCAGGCAGATAGTTTACGCCTCTCTTCTTCTTCCATATCTGGATAGGGAAGATGGCTGTTTCGCCATTGCCTACGCCCTGATAGGTGCTCTGCAGGATTTCGCGCATGATGCAGCGGCCCTCGGCGCTGGTATCGGTACCGTAGTTGATGCTTGAGAATACTACCTGGTTACCGCCGCGGCTGTGGATGGTGTTCATGTTGTGGATGAATGCCTCCATTGCCTGATGCACGCGGTTCACGGTCTTGTTGATAGCGTGCTGCTCCAGGCGTTCGCGGCCCTGCAGTCCGTCGAGCGGCTTCTCTATGTAGTCGTCGATAGGCGCATCATAGAGGTTGCTCAGGTCTTCGCCTGTCAGCTTCTCCAGGTTCTTCACCTCTTCCTGGTACGACATGCGTACGTATGGAGCCAGATAGAAGTCGAAGGCTGGGATGGCCTGACCGCCGTGCATCTCGTTCTGGCAGGTCTCGAGAGAGATACAAGCCAGCACGGCTGCGGTCTCGATGCGCTTGGCAGGACGGCTTGAACCGTGACCAGCTGTGAAACCGTGGTTCAGAATCACGTCGAGCGGATGCTGCACGCAGGTGAGACTCTTGGTTGGGTAATAGTCCTTATCGTGAATATGTATATAGTTGTGCATGACGGCGTCGCGTACATCCTCAGAGAGGAGGTAGTCGTCGACGAATGGTTTAGTGGTTTCTGAAGCGAACTTCATCATCATGCCGGCTGGTGTGTCGGCATTCATGTTGGCGTTTTCACGGGTAATGTCGTTGTTCTTGGCATTGACGATGCTCATGAACACGTCGCGTGTCTTCGCCTTGCGGGCGATGTTACGCTGGTTACGGTATGCGATATACTTCTGGGCAACATCTTTGCGGGCACTCTTCATGAGCTCCATCTCGATGGCGTCCTGAATGGCCTCAACGCTCATCTGGCTCTTGCCGCGATAAGAGATGTGGTCGGTTATCTGCTCGATAAGAGTGGTATCTTCACCCTTGTCGGTATGCAACATGGCCTTGCGAATGGCTGCCATGATTTTCTGTTCGTTGAATCCAACGATGCGTCCGTCACGCTTTACTACTGTCTGGATCATTTTAGTATTACTTTTACGATTAATGTTTAAATTACTTAGTATTAAGTCCTTATGACTTGAAGAGGTAGATATGTACCTCCTTTTGACATTGCAAAGATATAAAATATTTCTGAAAGTAATTACTTTTGGATAACTTTTTTATCGTTAAAAAATATTAAGTCGCTGATAATCAGGAGGAAACGAAAAAGTTTTGGAAAACTTTGACAAATTTCTGTTTCCCGAAACGTTTAAGTTGTTATCTATCAGCGTGTTGCGCATTTTGTGCGCTTGTGTGCGTTTCCAGCTTGTTGTCTGTGTGCCGTGGCAGGGGGTGGAAATGAAAATCGCCGCAACGCCCGTGTATAGGGCATTGCGGCGATTCGGGGGTGATTATTTTGCTTGTCGCTTATAGTCGAGCGCAGCTCCGATGGCGGTGCAGAATTCCGAGTATTTCGGTATTCTGAACCTCACTCCGTAGAGTTTCTCCATGGCTGGGAACACCTCGCGGCATTGCGGCAGCAGGGTGAGGTTGCCGATGAGCACGAAATCCTTGATGCCCGATTCGAGCGATGAGAGGATGGTAGCCGAACCTATCGACTGCAGCACCATCCAGATGAGTCCCATGGCGATGTCTTCGCGCGAAGCGTTGGCCTTGGCGTTGCTGAAGAGCGATGCGGTGGCGTTCATCGGGAGTCCGGGCAGAGGCTTGGCGCTGATGTCGCCTATCAGCAGGTTTATCTTGCTCACGTCGCCGTCCTTGGCGAGGTTGATGATCTGCTTGATGTCATCGGTCTTGAGCATGATGCGGCTCAGTCCTGCCAGGGTTCCGCCGCCTATGCCGATGCCTCCGATGTGTCTTATCTCGTTGTCATCGCATTTTACGAGCGATGTACCGGTTCCCATGCTCACCACAATCATGCGGTCGAGCTTGCTCTCGTATCGGGCGCCCAGTCCGTCGGCCACGAACTCCTCGCTCTTCGAGGTAGGCAGTCCGTAGATGGGCTCGTCGATATAGGCTGAACCTACGCCTGTGAGCATCACCTGTTCTACATCGCTCAGCGCAATCTTGTTGTCGTGAAGATACTTGCCGAAGGCTCCGTAGAGCGAGGTGATAGGGTCGGTGGCCTTGATGCGGATGGGGCTTACCACCACGCCGCTTTCATCGATGCCCACAATCTTGGTCGTAGAGATGCCTACGTCGATTCCTATAACAATCTTTTTCATTCCTTTATATATATAATAATGTGTATTTTCGCAGATGATGCCCCTCTAGAGCACGCCCATCTTGCAGAAGGTGATGAGCACGACGTAGCCCACTATCATGCTCAGGATGCCCACCGTGAGTCCTGCCTTCACCATGTCGCTCTGCTGGATGAGTCCGGTAGAGTAGGCGATGGCGTTAGGAGGGGTTGAGATAGGCAGCGACATGGCGCAGCTGGCCGATACCGCTACTCCGATGAGGATGGTAGAGGTGCCGCCGATGGTGTTGAGCTTGTCGCCCATGCCGGCGCATACCACCGTGAGGATTGGGATGAGCAGGGCAGCGGTGGCGGTGTTGGAGATGAAGTTACTCAGGATGAAGCATACCAGTCCGGATACGATCATGATGACCAGCGGATTGAATTCTGCAAACGGAATGCTCTTTACGGCTGCCTCGGCCAGACCGGTGCCGTTCATCGCCAATCCGAGGGCGAATCCGCCTGCCACCATCCAGATGACAGCCCAGTCAATCTCCTTCAGGTCCTTGGCTGTAACCACTCCCGTAAGGGCGAATATGGCGATAGGGAGCATGGCCACGGTGTTGGCGTTGATGCCCAGCTGCTTGCCGAATACCCAGAGCACGATGGTTGCAAGGAAGGTGACGGCCACTACCGTGGTGCGCCAGTTGTGCTGCATGTTGCCCTCGATGTTGAGCTCGATGGTCGTGGCAGAGAACGGGAACATCTTGCGTATGATGATCCATGCCATCACGAGCATGATGAGCACCATAGGGACCATGATCAGCATCCAATCGCCGAAGCTGATGCCCAGGTTGAGTCCTGCTGGGTCGTTCAATACCTTGAAGGCGAAGGCGTTAGGCGGTGTTCCGATAGGGGTTCCCATACCGCCCAGGTTGGCTCCGATGGGTATGGCCATGGTGAGCGCCACACGGCCCTTGCCCGAAGGCGGCAATGATTTGAACACCGGTGTGAGGAAGGTGAGCATCATGGCGGCGGTGGCTGTATTTGAGATGAACATCGAGAAGATGCCGGTGATGAGCATGAAACCCAGCAGCACGTTCTCAGAACGCTTGCCGAATGGCGCAATCAGGGCCTTCGCCATCATCACGTCGAGTCCGCTCTTGGTAGCGGCTATGGCAAGTACGAAACCGCCCAGGAAGAGGATGATGGTAGGGTCGGCGAAGCACGCCATCACACCCTGATAGTCGAGCAGCTTGCCCATCTCTGCCTCCGAGCCTTGCATGATCTTAAAGGCGGAGTCGCTGACGAAGAACAGCAGCACGAAGATGATCACTACGCTGGTAGCCCATGCCGGTATGGCCTCGGTGAGCCAGAGCATCACAGCCATGACGAAGATGGCGATGACGCGCTGCTGCACGATGGTTAGCCCCTCGATGCCGAAGCTATCGATGGGCAGGTTCCAGACGATAACGGTAAGCAGAGCCGTTATGAGAAACAGCAATGCTTTCTTGCGATTAAAATCGCCATTCAATACTTTCTTTACAGTTTCTTGCATTATCTTTCTGTCTAAGGATTATTTTCTTGCAAAAATACGTGTTTTTTTTGTATTTAGCAAGTTTTTTTGCAGAAATAGTGAAAAAAATGCCGAAAAATGTTGTTGTTTCAAGAAAAAATGCTATATTTGCAGTGGATTTACCGATAGCGGCTATCGGTGATGCCGAAAACTTGGAGCACTCGGAAGGGTGATTCAGCAAACCTAATATTGTCTAATCAATTAAAAGGAGATAAGGAAATGAACAAGTCTGTAGTATTTATCATCATCCTGCTCGTGATAGTTCTCTCTATCATTGTATCGCAGTACTTCCACAAGCGCCACCATGAATATAAGATGGCAGACATTGAGAAGGCTATCCGCGGGGCTTATCCTAAGGGTATAGGCTCGATAAGCAAGGAAGAACTGGTAACAGCTGTGAAGAAATACTTCCACTGTTCGACGAAGGAGGCTCATTATATAATAGGTGTAGCTCGCCGCAAGAAGCTGGTTGATATCGCTGCAGACTATGTTACTATCATGTTTTGAAATGAGATAAAAGCTTTAAATATGTTTTCGCCGAGAGGCTAGGATTGGATTTAGTTTGAAAAAATGTATTATTTATTTGAGGCACAAAGGATTGTTAGCGACATGCTGATTTCGAAGGGGTTATGTGTGGGTTAGCATGTTGTGTTCGGGACGTCTGGTATGGTACATTGCGTAAACAATTTAACTGCCAGACAAAGTTTACCCTCCCTAGGACTTTTTAAGACCTGGGGAGGGTTTTACTTTTTCAGGCTCAGCACCTTTTATTCAAGTCCATCGCCGCTGTTTTCGCTTCCGGTTCCGCCAGTAGAATCGCCGCCCGTTGGGTTGTCGCCGTCGGATGGGGTAGTAGGAGGCGTATCGGTAGAGGTAACCTGCTTCACCACCTTGCCGTTTCGGTCGTAGCAGGTGATGTTGACGGAAGTCTCTTCGAGTTCCTTCTTGATGTCGGTGTTAGGCACGAAGATGATGTATCGGCGGGTGATGAGGTTGGCGCTCACCTTGTTCACATCCTCTACGGCGGTAGAGTTAAGACCGAATCGGAGGCTGCCCAGTCCTGGCACAGCCACGCTGTGGCCCTCGGTGGCCCATGCAGCAATCACTTCGCCGATGGCTGCCCATCCGGCGTTGATCACCGCCTTAGGCAATCCGCTGCGAACGGCGGCTTCTTCTATCACCTTCGTGGCGTTGAGCTGGCTGTAGAGATCAGCCTGCATCACGAATGCCCACTTTTGCTTACCTTTTTCGAACGCTACGTTGCGCTCAATTGCTTTTACTTTAATACCCATAATTCAAATCGTTTTTTAATGGTTAAACAAATCAGTCTACATGCAGCTGGTAACGCCGAGTGTGGTGCCTACGGCAGTAAGTACGGCGATAATCACCTGCAAGATAGTTTTCCAAACTTCCTTTTTCATTTTCTTTTTCCTTTCTTTTTTTAATGGTTCAACAATCAGTTTTTTTAGTGGTTAATTCAGCCTATCTCTGAACGACAATGCAAAGAAAGTGCAAACGAGAGCAAAGTCAAGCTTGCTTGAACTTTGCCGAGTGCAGCCTTTCTTCTAACACAGTGCAAAGATACAACATTTTTCTCTGAAAAACAATAGTTGTCCCGAATCACGTGCATCCTTGTCCCGAATCACGTGCATTCCTCCCTCATATCCCATTCTCTTCCGCCTAATTTAACTGCCATTAATTTAATGGCCATTAAATTAAATGTTAAATCCGTTAACATTATATGGCATGTTTTGCCTTTCCAACTGCGTCCCGATGCAGTCGGCGCTACGTCCCGACGTATCGCCATCTGCGTCGGGACGCAGTTGGTGGTGCGTCGCCACGCAGTTTTGGGGGCATCGGGCGCAGAGTTACTTGCTATGTGGGTTAGCTGGCGGATAGAAGGAAAGGCAAAAATGTGAATGTGAATGTGAATTTGAAATGTTTTTCAATGTTACCTGAAGGAGAAGCGTATAATCGTGTTTAAGTAATAGTAGCCATTATAATAGGTTCATATTATATATATAATAAGGTACGCGCGCGAGGACTGAATTTCATTCACAATATCCAATAAAAGGAATGGATGGAACAACCCGATACATTGATTTACATTTCAAATTCACATTCACATTCACATTTTGTTTTGATGGTTTTATGAAAAAAAGACAATTTGATAAAAAATAATTTAAAATTTATTTGTTTATTCGGGGAAAAAGTATTACTTTTGTAGCTGCTATGAAAAATAACTTTCATGGTACAACTTAAATCGCAAGCCAATGACTGGACGAACTAAAAACAGCACAGAAAAGACTTCTTTTGTTGTCTTCAAGTATGATTTCTGCAAAAGCCGGAATCTTTCAAGTATCGAGGGTACTCTACCCTTGGATTTTCTCGAAATGTCATCGCCTGAAAAATATCAGGAATGTCAGACTGGTTTCGAGAAGGTAATGGACAGTTTGCTGAAAAGCAAGAAAATGACTTTGGTGGAATCACGGAAGAATGAGGAAGACGTTATTCACGACAACCGAATATTGGGATTTCGCGAAGGTGTGGCTGTGCTGGATGTATGCGCAGACAAAAAAGAATTTTATTGGAGTAACTTTAAGGAGAATGAAATTCACAACCAGCCTTTCTGTAAGGTAATCATTGATAATCGCCCCAACAGAGGTTTCCTTTTTGTGGAAGAATCTAGAATCTTCGGCGGCAAAAGGGGACAGGACAAGGTGGTGGCTCTTCTGCGTGATAATATCAACAGGGTGGCGAATCAATATGGCTGGAATATGGTGATTTCTGCCAAGTTGCCACCTGGTGATTTCTTTGATGCCGTGGCTGAAAGAATCAAGGCTGGCTGCAGGCCAAGGGCTGTGGTGTTTTCTTTTCCTCGCCATCAGTCTCTCAGCGATGCGCCATATTCCTTTGTCATGCAATTACAGATGCAGCAGTCATTAATGGAGTGTCTCAATGCCAGTATGTATGAGGTAAAATTTGGTACAGATAAAGGTAAGCAGTTGCACTTAGACAAGGCAAACCGAGACATTGCCTTGATGGTGAACCTGTGCAGCAAGGAAGATTACGGCATCAAGGTATATTATTGGAAAGGTCCGTGCACCTCTTCCCGTTCGCTGAAACGAACCAAGGTGAAAATATCTGATGCAGAGATTTCTGCCCTGGTTATAGGAGATGCTGTCTGTTGCGATTGTCATGGGAATTCTCAGTTTGCCTTGATCAATTCTCTTGATGTGATTCTTGATGGTTTAAAGGGTTACGACGATGAGGTTATTTAAGATGAAGACCAGACAGATGGTAGATAAATCTTTTTCGCAACACATGATTTATCAGGTTTTCAGAGCTATCACCCATGATATCTTCAATGATAAGACGTGGTTTCCTACGTCCAGATGTTCATGCGAGGATGTTTTTTATGAGGTATTCTGCATCGTAGACAAAATGATGTTTTCGCATACCGATACCGAGAGCCGCCTAGCCTTTGTGGAAGGAATAGGGCAATATGAGAAAAACTATGTTGACGAGGATGAGTATGCTACAGCTCAGGAAGAGCGGCAGAGAATCGTATTTGTCATCCTGTATATGGCAGCTGTGATACTTCAGATGATGCCTTTGGAGTCGAAAGTGTTTCAATTTTGCTCAATGATTATGGGGCAATGGAGAGGCTACGTAACTCAGGAGTTTTCTCAGCGGTGCCTCGGAGCAGTCGTGAAGAACCATGAGGTGGTTGAGCGGCTGGCAGCCAATATCGGTTATTATGGCGAGGATGGTTTCTTCGTTTCATCTCAGATTAATGAACTGATGCGCCAGAACAATGATGAAGATTATCTGCACGGATTCGAGCCTGAACAGAAGAGGACATTGGAATTGGAAGTGACAGACGATGAGCATCAGGAAAACGGCGGGCAGGAAAAAACGGAAGAAGATAATGAGAAGAAATGGGGCGACTTGAGCCAGGAAGAAAGAGTAAAGCGAGCCTTGCAGAAGATGATAGACGAGAAGGCTATTCCTTTGAAGAAAGACTATGCCCTGATTATGGTGGCGCTCTCTGATATCAACGATTTTGAAGGCAAATTTGATAATGGCGCATCTTTCTGCAAGTATCTTACGGAGCAGTTGGGTCTGCCTTCCAATCTGACGAATGGCGGTGCCATCTCCAAGCGTTTCTCCAAGATGCGTGGCGAATTTCCCAACTGGAGTTTTGATGATGTAAGAGATCCTAACGCCCGGGAGAAACTCATCAATATCGCAAAGCGTTTTGTTTCCATTTACCGTAAGGGGCAGTAGGAAGCGGGGAAATGATAGCTTCTTGTGAGTGTTGGCAAGTTTTAGATGGAATGTTAAAAACGTAAAATAGTGCAAGCTTTAGGCATATTCTACGTTTAACATTAAAATAGGTTTAATAAACAAATTAGGATATGAAGTATTTAGTAAAAAAATCAGTCTTACTACTGTTGGTAGTCTTGGCTTTTTGTGCGTGTGACAACAGCAATGACAATGGTGAAGTTATTCAGCCCAATCCACAGTCATGGAAAACTGTCGTCAATTATACTGGCGAAGTAGAGTTTGTGGTGGATGCGCCACAAATTCGTGAGGATATAGAGCAGGATTTGAAGGCAAACCCTCCTTTTGGAGGAAGCAAGAAATATCAGTTTATCATAAAAAGTCACTCGACGCTTTCTCCTTTATATATGCTATATGCGGTGAATCCTGAGGACGATAAGTCTGCTGACGGATATATACTGAGCAAAGCTGGTAAAGTGGAGAGTAAGGACAATTATAGATTGTTCTCTGCCGCTTCTGCAAATGCTTGGTATAAGATGGATATTGTGCCTGTCGACACAAAGGATGGCAAGCCTGTTGCAACATACGATGTGTTTATGCATCAACCTATTCCTTCTTATTTGGTTCATAGCAAGATGTATTTCTGTGAAGACCTTACAGAGAAATATCGCCAGAAGTTCCCTGATGAAGACATTCATGCCGTGGTTCGCCGTTTGGTTCTTTCTTATGTCAGTGAGGGGGATAATATAAATGAATAGGAACATATCTGAACAGAAGATTTTTTTAATAATACAGTATCAGCACTTTTTGCTTCGTTTGCAAGCAGAAAGTGCTTTTTTTATGCCTTCAGATGAGCTGGAGGCTTAGCGGAAGGCTTAGTTGCCGGCGATGAGGCTTAGTAGGAGGCGAACCGGCAGGACGCCTATTGCCGGGGAGGCTTTTTTTCCTTACTTTTGCATTCAGAAATAATCAATGATTGGGATTATGGAAAAAGGAAAGAAAATACCTCCACAGGAAGCGTCTCGGACTAATCCAGTGGCAAAGCCTGAGGATACCAAGGGCGGAATCAATAACAAGGTATCATCTGGGTTGATAGGAAAAAAGCTGGCTGAACAGGCTGAAGAGAATGAAGAGATGCCCATGCATCACCTGATTGCCGATAAGGATTATCCGTCGGGCATCAGAGAATGGATGATCACTTCGCCTTCTGACCTCAAGTATCCTACGCTGGTGGTGGCTGCTGCCATGCTCAGCGTTTATCTTACACGTGTCAGAATACAGTATGTGTATGATAATCAGGGAGAAAAGTCGGCCATCGTGTTGCAGGTCATCGTAGAGGGCGAGCAGTCGAGCGGAAAGTCGTTTGCCAGATACATCATGCGTACCCTGATGAAACCTTTCATCGAGCGCGACAGCGAAATGAGAGCCAAGGAGCAGGAGTATGCTGCCCTGAAGCGACGCCAGGGAAAGAAGGATGGCAAGCTGCCACCCGAACCGAAGACCGACATCACCATCCTGCCCGAAACCGTATCGCTCACCATGTTCATCAAGCGATGCGATGCTGCCGTCAAGCTTTATGGTGCTCCGAAGACGCTCTTCGAATTTGCCGATGAGATTTCTGCCATCGTGCATTCTGCCAAGCGCCAGTTTGCCGACCTCTCGCAGGTTATCAAGACGGCTTACGATCTGGGCAGCGTATATGGTCAGGATTTCATGAGCGAATCCAGCTATAGTGCCATGGTAGATGCCTTGCTGTCGTTCGTATTCTGCGGCACCCAGAGTGCGGTGAGCAGATATATGAACAAGGCTGCCATTGAGGGCGGTGCTGTAACCCGAACCATCTTATGTCCGCTCATCAGTCATCTGGGCGACAATCCGCCTCAGTTTCAGGCGCTGACCGATATGCAGCGTAATGAGCTGGAGAATACATTGGATAAGCTCTTCGGTTTGTGCTACGAGGAAGATGGAAAATTCCATCAGGAGATAGAGGAAGATATGAGCTGGCTCTACAAGACGGTGGTAAAATGGTGTAACGACTGCCGCCAGCAGGTGGTGAAAACCATGTCTAAGTCGATGGATGTCTTCTACAAGCGCAGTTCGGTTTCAGCCTTCCGCATCGCTGCCCTCATGCAAGTGCTTTACAAAGTGGAAGGGAAGAAGAGCGAGAAGGAAATCCGGAAACTGGTTAGGCAGACCTATCTGGCTTGTGCCGACCGCATCTTGCAGAATATGTTGCAGCGGTGGGGCAAGGCTTTCGAGCAGATTTCTGCCGAGGGCGAAGGAGAGCCTTATCATACTGTAGACTATTTCAGCGAGTTGCCGCAGGAATTCTCTTATCAGTTCCTGGAGGAATTTCTGAAGCAGAAGGGGTTCAAGACGCCTGCCCGCAACATGGTGTGCAACTGGCGCAGATGGGGATGGCTCGAAAAACCAGCAAAGGGCGAGGATAGAAAGGTGCTTAGAAAAACGCAGCAGAAAGGCACTATTGGTGATGGTAATATTAAAAAAGACAATTAGAAGATGGCAGAATATATAGATTCGAATACGCTCTCTAAACTTAGAGCTATCAGCATCCTGGAGGTTGCTGATGAATTGGGAATGGGTTTGCGGTATCATAATGCCCTTTGTATCAGTCATAATGATACCCATCCGAGTTTGCATTTCTGGACTTCCACCAACACTTGTCATTGCTTTGCATGCGGGTGGGGTGGAGATAATATCGACCTGGTGATGAAACGGGAGAATCTCTCTTTTTCGGAGGCTTGCCAATGGCTGTGCAGAAGATTCAATATCAGCGCCGGTAATCATTCTGCGGGAAACCGTAAGGATGTGCTTCATCGGGATAAAGCTGTTGCTGAGCATAGAAAATCTGAATGTGATACGGACAGACTCAATCTCAGAGGCGAGTTTCAGCATAAGCCTGACGTAGATTATCTGATGCGTATGCTCATGGGTAAGAAACTGACAGATAAAGCCAAGGATTTCCTGTTCTATCAGAGACAGTTGCGCCCGGAATATATCTATTGGTGTAGAGTGGTGAGCACAGATTTCTCCATTGCTGGCTATCGCTTTGGTGGAAAGTTTTTTGATGGTCCTTCCCTGTTGATTCCCTATTATGACGTTCATGGCAATCTGCTGACGGTTCAGAGCAGATATCTGGGAGATAAGACTGAAGAAAAACCGCGGTTTAAGTTTGCACCAGGTAGCAAGCCGATGGTATATGGAATGCAGATCTTGCCGCAGATGACAGAAAAAGAACCATTGGTTATTACCGAGGGATGTACCGACTGCTGGAGCGCTATGTCTATGGGTTACAAGGCAATAGCCATCCCGAGTGCTACGCTTTGTAATGAAGAATGTCGCAATCTTTTAGCGGGAAGGAATCTTCACATGTGGCCTGATCAGGACAAGCCGGGCATTGGTCTTTATATGAAACTGAAGGAAATGTTCCCTCAACTGGTGTACCATCAGTTGCCGGAAGGTTGCAAGGATTTGTCTGATTATTACCAGTCATTTTACGTTCAGAAAATGTGAAAGTGAATGTGAATTTCAAATGTTTTTCTATTGTTGTTTTTAAGTTGTTGCGTGTTATGATGAAGTTGTTTTTAAATCGTTTTCGTAGAGATCATGGCGCCATTGTTGGTCGCCTTAGTCAGGAAGTAGTTAATCGTCAGGGTATCGTTGTAGGCCATCAGTACATTTGTGATACGATGGAGCGCGAGGGTGGCTGTCTGGAGCCGGGTGAATATCACATCATGGTGGCTAAATGCAAATGCTTCGCCCGCCAGATGCTTTTCCTCGAACCGATAAGGGATGATTCTTCTTCATCTTCCTCTCTTCCTCTCCCCGAAACCTGCAAGCTTTGCCGCATGGAGCGCAAGAGTCATGAGTTCGGGTGTCTGGAAGGGCTTTATGCCCTTCCTTGTCCCATGATGCAGCCGGGCAATGGTCCGTTCCGGCTTCGCAAGGGCGGTATCCTCATCGGTGAGGCCCATGCTCCCGGGTTCGTTCTCAAGAGTCAGGAACGCTTCCTCCAGCTCTTCGACCGGGTGAAGAAGGCGATGGTCAGGGGCAGCGAGGTAGTGGTAGTGATAGAATAGAAAATGGGGGGTAAGAGACATCTTGGCAAGAAAAACTGCATTTTCTCGGCTTCCCAGAAGTTTCATTGCGTAAAAATCATCATATTATTTTCAATTATTCTTAGTCCTTATAATCTACCTTGATCACGATGACGCGGATGGTCTGGATAACCTCTCTTGCAGCCGCATTTCTGTGCTGAATTATGACAGCAGGTATGCGCACCGGCGACCATCGATGTACTGAAAAAAAGGGCTATGCCCCAGATAATCTTCTTCATTTTGACTTATTAAATTGTAGTGTTAGTTAAATTTGAGGGCAAAAGTACAAAGAATATTCGAGAAAACAAACGGAAAATGGAGATTTCTTCGTATCTTTGCACACATATTTTGTAAGATTATGAAAAAACTGTATATTCTTTTGTGTGGGGCAACGGCGGCTCTGCTGATGGCGGCATGCCAGGGAGGAAAGACGGCTGCTGCTGCGGAGGCTGGCGATACCCTGGAGATGAAGTACGCCAAGTTGCTTACCATCGTGAAGCATGGCGATGGGGAAGAGAATTCCGATGCTGCAGAAGACATTGATTATCAGTATGCTGAGGCTATCATCGCCAACCCCTGGAAGGCGGGAACGATGCTGCATCGCTACATCCTGATTCCGAAGGGAGAGGAGGGGGATAAGACGGTGGCGATGCTTGCCAGAAGGCGCAGCACGGGAGCGAGATGTACTACCGATACCGTGCGCACACCGGTGGAGAGAAGTGCTGTTTTCATCGCTCCCCATTGCCAGCTGATGTACGAACTGGGCTGCCAGCAGGTCATCCGTGGTGTCTGCGACCTCGATTACATCAATATTCCGGATGTAAAGAAAAGGGCTGCTTCTGCAGGAAATGTTTCTTCCGGAAATGTTTCTGCTCAGAATGCTTCTGCCGGAAATTCCATCGTGGATTGCGGTTCGAGCATGGCACCCGATATCGAGCGCATCATCGCCCTGAAACCCGAAGCCATCCTACTTTCGCCTTTCGAAAACAGCGGAGGATATGGCAAGCTCGACAAGCTGCACGTGCCTATCATCGAGGCTGCCGACTATATGGAATCTTCGCCACTGGGTAGGGCGGAATGGATGAAATTCTACGGCATGCTCTTTGGAAATGAAGAGGGAAAAAGTAACGGAATATCGGGTTCTTGCGAACCAAAGGCAGATTCGCTCTTTGCGAAGATAGAAAAGGAATATCTGAAGCTGAAAGCTGAGGCTGCCGGGTATCCGAAGGGCCTCTCCATCCTGACCGAAAGAAAGACGGGAAACGTGTGGTATGTGCCTGGAGGTCAGAGTACTATCGGTATTCTGCTGAAGGATGCCAACGCCCGTTATATCTTCGAGGACGATCAGCACAGCGGAAGTCTGGCGATGAGTCCGGAGCAAATCTTAGCGAAGGGAAAGCAGGTGGACGTATGGGCGTTCAAGTATTTCGGTGGTGCCCCTCTGTCGCAGGCTCAACTGCTTCAGGAATATGACGGCTACAAGGCTCTTGCTGCCTTCAACCGGGGTAATATCTATCAGGTAGATACCTCTACGGTACCTTATTTCGAACTTACGAGTTTCCATCCCGAACTGCTGCTCAGAGAGTTCATCATCCTGGCTCATGGCGAGCGGTTCGGTAAATTGAGATTCTATAAGAAATAGGGCTTTAATCAGAGATTTTACAAGAAATAGTTTTAGTGAATGAAAAACATCGTTTTAGGGGCAATCGCCATTATTATACTGTTTTTCGCCAACCTGGCATGGGGGAGTGTAAACATCCCATGGCAGGACGTGGGGGCGATTATTTCGGGCTCTCAGACCGACGAAACCTACCGCTATATTCTGTTAGAATCGCGACTGCCGGCGGCGATTGCCGCTTTACTTTCGGGCGCAGCCCTCGCCACGAGCGGCTTGCTCCTGCAGACAGCCTTCCGCAACCCTCTGGCGGGTCCTGACGTATTCGGTATCAGCAGCGGAGCCGGACTGGCGGTAGCCATCGTGATGCTTGCCTTTGGCGGCAATATTGCCCTGGATGATTTAGGGGTAGGATTTCTGGGCGATGCCGGCAACTATGCCATCGGCGGTTTCCTGGCTATCCTCATCGCAGCCTTCATAGGGGCTATGGTGGTGATGGGCATCATCACCTTCTTTTCTGCCATTGTGCGCAGCCATACGGTACTGCTCATCATCGGACTGATGGTGGGCTATCTTGCCAGCAGCGCCATCTCATTGCTCAATTTCTTCAGCACGGCAGAGGGCGTGAAATCGTATATGGTTTGGGGCATGGGCAGCTTTGGTAATGTTTCGAGCCAGCAGATGATGTTCTTCATCCCGTTGGCCCTCATTGCCCTGGTTGCGTCTCTGCTCCTTGTAAAACCGCTGAACGCCATGCTGTTAGGCGAACAGTATGCCGAGAATCTGGGTTTCAACAGCAGGCGTCTGCGCATCGTTCTGCTCATCATCACCGGTCTTCTTACGGCTGTGGTTACCGCCTTCTGTGGTCCCATCGCCTTTATCGGCCTGGCAACGCCGCATATCGCCCGCCTCATCATCGGAACGGAGAATCATCGCCGTCTGTTGCCCGTCACGATGCTGATGGGTGCAGCCATTGCCCTTCTTTGCAATCTCTTCTGCACCCTTCCGTCGGACGGTGGCATCATCCCGCTGAATGCCGTCACCCCGCTATTCGGCGCCCCCGTCATCATCTATGTTTTGATGAAGAGGAGATAGGGAAAAAGTCAGAGTTTTGCTTAGTTTTTTGCTGGGCTCAACTGTATAGATAGTGTATGAAACAGGGAAAGAATATAGAACGAATGTTTCGTCAGCATTATGAGAAGATGTATAATCTGGCCAGGTGCATCCTAAGCGCGTGAAGGAGAGGGGCAAAGCTGTATGATGAGTTAAGAATGCTAAAAAATAATCATGGGTAATGTGTTTACTCATCTATTCTTTGTATCTTTGCAAAGTAGAATTGAGTAATTCGTGACGTAGAATTGAGTAATTCGTGACGAAGAATTGAGTAATTCGTGACGAAGAATTGAGTTGTTTAATATTACAATTTAAAGAATATGGGTGAGTATAGAAGACCACATTACAACTTGATGTTGAGTAGGTTGAGCGAAAGACGTAAGTGTATATTTGTTTTGGCAGGACCAAGACAGGTTGGCAAATCAACAGTTATGGCGCAAATAGCAGAGACTATTGATAAGGTAGTATTTCAATTTAATGCTGATTCTGTAAATGAAGAAGATTCGGATTGGATTCGACGTTCTTGGGAGTCTGTTCGAAGCCGAATGGATATTCAGCATTTGCAAGAAGCTGTTCTTGTAATAGACGAGATACAGAAAATACGCAGATGGAGTGAATATGTGAAGAGAGAGTGGGATGCCGATACCCTAAATCATGTAAACCTGAAAGTCGTATTGCTTGGTTCGTCTCGCTTGCTTTTGCGCAAAGGGCTAACCGAGTCTTTAGCTGGTAGATTCGAGTTGATTCGTATGGGGCATTGGACTTTTCCGGAAATGAAAGCTGCCTTCGGGTTATCACTCCAACAATGGATTTATTTTGGAGGTTATCCAGGCTCGGTGGATTATATAGGGGATTTTAGGCGTTGGAGGAAATATGTCAAGGATTCTCTTGTGGCACCTGCCATTGAAAAGGATGTTCTTTTGACTTCGAATATTTACAAGCCTTCACTCATGTCACAGCTTTTTGAGGTAGGTTGTTCTTATTCTGGTGAGTTGTTGTCACTCACCAAAATGCTTGGACAATTGCAAGATGCAGGCAATGTCACGACTTTGTCTTCTTATCTCGAAATATTGAAGCAAGCCAACTTGCTTTGTGGACTTCAAAAGTTTGCATGCGATGAGGCTCGTAAGAGACAGTCTATCCCAAAGTTTACAGTGTTTAACAATGCTTTGTTCACGGCATATCGCGGTAAGGGGTTTGACAAAGATTATGTTGACCCAATGATTTGGGGCAGATGGGTGGAATCGGCAGTGGGTACTTGTCTTCTCGATTTTGTGGAGGACAATGATTGTCATCTCTATTATTGGCGAGATCATAATAATGAGGTGGATTATATCCTGGAGTCACAAGGAGATTTCGTTGCCATAGAGGTTAAGAGTGGAAAGAGAGGCATGAATAGTGGTATTCCTATGTTTCAAGAGAAATTCCATCCTCTGAAATCAATCGTTGTTGGCACCGATGGTATTCCATTTGAAGAATTCTTCTGTATGGATATCATGCAATTGTTTGAATAAAAATTGGAAAATCATCTATCGATATGATGCGGAATACGATAGAATTATTCTTGTTGACTTATGGAATATGAGACGAAATCCCAAGTACCTGATTAGGCAGTTCAGAAGAAAACTATAAGAAAAAGTAAACAGCCAACTTTCAATTGGGATATTGAAGGTTGGCTGTCTTCATTTAAGAAATGCAGATTTTTAAAGTAGCATTCTTACTTATTCACGACATTAATCGGATTGCCCTCGAGGAATGCCTTGACGTTGGCGGCTACCTGCTTGTTCAGGCGCTCGCGAGCCTCGTAGGTGGCCCAGGCAATATGAGGGGTGAGGTAGGCATTAGGCTCGCCGAAGAGCGGATTCTCCTTTGATGGCGGCTCCTGAGCCATTACGTCGGCACAGTAGGCACCCAGACTGCCTTCGTGAAGGGCAGTGGCTACAGCCTCTTCATCTACCAGCGGTCCGCGACCCGTATTTACCAGGATGGCGGTATCCTTCATCTTCTCCAGACTCTCCTTATTGATGAAATGATAGGTGTCATCAGAAAGCGGACAATGGAGCGAGAGAATATCGCTCGTGGCAAGCAAACCCTCCTTGCTCACCTTCTGGATCCACTCAGGCAGATTGCTCGAATTCTTGCTGGTGCAGGCACAGATGTTCATGCCAAACTGGCGGGCGATGTTGGCAACTTTCATGCCGATATTGCCCAGTCCCATGATACCCAGGGTCTTGCCGGCAAGTTCCATCAGTGGGGTATCCCAATAACAGAAATCCTTGTTGTAAGCCCAGCGCTCGTTGCGGTTCTCCTGGGTATAATGCTCTACGCGGTTGGTTACGGCAAGGATGAGGGCAAAGGTCATCTGCGCCACGCTGTCGGTGCTGTAGGCAGGAATATTGGTTACGATGATGCCCTGTTTCCTGGCAGCCTCGATGTCTACCACGTTGAAACCGGTAGCCTGGATACCGATGTATTTCAGTTTAGGAAGCTGCGCCAGCGTCTCTGCATCTATCTGCACCTTGTTCAGAAGGATGATGTCGGCATCCTTGGCACGTTCCACTTTCTCTGCATCTGATGTGCGAGGATAAACTACCACCTCGCCCAGTTTCTCCAGAAGATGATAATCCAAATCTCCCGGGTTTGCGGCATAGCCGTCTAGAATAACAATCTTCATAAATTTTTCCCGTTTTCTGTTGTTATAAAATTCAAGACCAGTTTGTCCTGACAAATCTGAGTCTGAGTTTATTTTAATGGGAAAAGCCTTCCCCCTGAGAAAGAGAAAGGCTTTTCCGTATGTATGGTTTATTCGTTCATCAAGTAGTTCTTGAATGATGCGAAATCCTTGGTCATCTGGATGCTCTTCTTCTCACCCTTCATGAATTCTGCAAGGCGTGCAGGAATCTCAATGTCGCTGTCAAGGATGCTGTCTACCTTCTCTTTGAACTTGGCTGGATGAGCAGTCTCGAGGAACACGCCAACCTCACCTGGCTTCAACTGCTCCTTCAGGGCGCGATAGCCGCAAGCTCCGTGAGGGTCAAGCACATACTTGGTTTCATTGTAGCACTGCTTCATGGTTTCTGCAATCTGCTCGTCCTTGTATGTAGCACCACCGATGTAGGCAGCGATGGCATCGTGATCGCCCTTGTAGAGGTCGTAGATGCGGGCAAAGTTTGATGGGTCGCCTACGTCCATGGCATTGGCGATGGTCTGCTTGCTAGGCTGTGGATTGTACTTGCCTGTCTGCAGATACTCGTAGAAGATATCGTTGGCGTTGTTGGCTGCGATGAAGCGGTGGATAGGCAATCCCATCTCATGACCGAAGAGTCCGGCTGTGATGTTGCCGAAGTTGCCGCTAGGCACGCAGATAACCAGCTTGTCGGCGAGACCCTTCTCCTTCATGCGGGCATAGGCATTGAAATAATAGAATGCCTGAGGCAGGAAGCGGGCTACGTTGATAGAGTTGGCTGAGGTGAGCTTCATGTGCTTGTTGAGCTCCTCGTCCATGAACGCTGACTTTACCAGTGCCTGGCAGTCGTCGAACACGCCATCTACCTCGAGGGCTGTAATGTTCTGACCGAGGGTAGTGAACTGGCTCTCCTGAATCTTGCTCACCTTGCCCTTAGGATAGAGCACGTAAACATGGATGCCGTCAACGCCGAGGAAACCGTTGGCAACAGCCGAACCGGTATCGCCCGATGTAGCTACGAGCACATTCACCTCTTCCTTGCCTTCCTGACGTACGAAGTACTGCAGGAGACGGGCCATGAAGCGCGCACCCACATCCTTGAAGGCGAGGGTAGGACCATGGAACAACTCGAGAGAGTAGATGTTTGGCTCTACCTCGACTACAGGGCAGTCGAATGCCAGGGTATCGTATACAATCTTCTTCAATGACTCGGCATCAACGTCCTCGCCAAAGAAGGCATCAGCTACCTTGTAGGCAATCTCCTGGAAGGAGAGTTTCTCGATGTTGTCGAAGAAATCCTGTGGCAACTTCTTGATGATTTCTGGCATATAGAGGCCACGGTCTTCTGCCAGACCTTTAACTACCGCCTTGTGAAGGTCGGCGATGGGTGCTTTCTTATTTGTTGAATAATATTTCATTGTAATTCTAGTTTAAAATTTATAGTTTATAGTTTATAGGGCAATCTTGTATTAAGCAGACTTGCTATAAACTATAAACTGTTAACTATTAACTTAGTTGATTCCCATAAAGGCATTCATGAATTCCTGCAGCTGCAGCATGCCGTAACCGCCACTCACGCAGCTTACCTCGTCATACTTCTCTACGCTATCCGGCTCAATGCCAGGGTAATAGATGATGAAAGGCACAGGCTCCTTTACGTGGGTACGGATTTCTACCGGAGTAGGATGGTCTGGGAGAACAGCGATGCATACCGGCTCGTCCCAGGTGCTTACCTCATCGAAGATAGGCTTGATGAGTCGCTGGTCGAGGTTCTCGATGGTCTTCAACTTCAGCTCCAGATCGCCATCATGACCCGCCTCGTCGCTCGCCTCTACGTGAACATAAACGAAGTCGTCGCCATCCTTCAAAGCCTGGATAGCTGCGGCAGCCTTGCCCTCGTAGTTGGTATTGGCAAGACCGGTAGCGCCCTCAACGATGATGTTGCGCAGACCGGCGTAATGGCCGATGCCTCGGATCAGGTCTACGGCAGAAATCACAGAACCCTTCTTGATCTGTGGATACATCTGGGAGAGGGTGAGCATGTGCGGACGGTAACCACCGCCCCAAGGCCAGATAAGATTGGCCATTCGTTCGCCACGCTCCTTGCGCGCCACATTGAAAGGATGATTCTCCAGGAGTTCCTGACTCTCGAGAATCAGCTGGTTCAGAAGGTCGGCTGTATCACGACGGCTGATGTGACCCTCTTCGCCTCCAATCTCCGGCAAGATAGGTTTCACCATCAGCTTATGCCATTCCTCGTTGGGATGATCATGAGGTGGGGCACAGTCGATATGCTTGTTTCCGTGCTTCACCACCAGAAGATGGCGATACTGGATGCCGGTAACAAACTTGACATCAGGATATTTCTTGCCGAGGGTATCGTTGAGATACTTGATGAGCACATCCGCATCTTCCGTTTCCAGGTTACCACCGTTGTGGGTGATAATCTTGCCGTCCTGCACATTGATGATGTTGCAGCGCAGGGCAAGGTCGGTAGGCTCCAGTTCATAGCCTATGCTGGCAGCCTCCAGCGGTCCGCGTCCCTCGTAAACCTCGTTCTGGTCGTAGCCCATGATAGAGCTGTTAGCTACCTCAGAACCCGGATGGAATCCATCTGGCACGGTAACGAGTCTTCCAGTCTTGCCCTTCTTGGCAAGCATATCCATATAGGGTTTGTTGGCGTATTGCAGGAGTGTCTTTCCACCCAGTCTTTCTACCGGGTGGTCAGCCATTCCGTCGCCAAGAATGATAATATGTTTCATCTCTTGTGTTTCTTTATATATTTGGTAATGATTAAATGTTGGCGATACTCATGATGTTGGCGAATACACCGGCAGCAGTTACGCTGGCTCCGGCACCATAGCCCTGAATCATCATAGGGTATTCCTTATAGCGCTCGGTGGTGAGCAGCACGATGTTGTTGGAACCTTCCAGATTGTAGAACGGATGCTCAGGACCCACAGCCTGCAGACCTACGCTTGTCTTGCCGCCATCCAGGGTAGCAACGAAGCGCCAGCGTTTGTGCTCTACATCGAGCGCCTTGCGCTTAGCCTCGAAATCGGCATCGAGCTCAGGAAGTTTCTTCCAGAAGTTGTCGAGCGAACCCTTGAAGTATTTGTCTGGCACGAAGAGGTTCTTCTCTACATCTTCCTGCTCTACGCGGTAACCTGCCTCGCGGGAGAGAATCACCAGCTTGCGAATCACGTCCATACCGCTCAGGTCGATACGTGGATCTGGCTCGCTGTAGCCCTTTTCCTTAGCCAGTCTCACGGTCTCAGAGAATGGGACGACGCTGGAGATGGCGTTAAAGATAAAGTTGAGTGTACCCGAGAGAACTGCCTCAATCTTAAGGATTTTATCGCCTGAGTTGCGAAGGTCGTTGATGGTTCCGATGATAGGAAGACCGGCACCTACGTTGGTCTCAAAACGGAATACAACGCCACGCTGGATGGCTGTCTTCTTCAGTTTCTCGTAGTTCTCATATTCGCTTGATGCAGCAATCTTGTTGGCTGCGATAATGCTTACGTTGTGCTCCAGCAGACTCTGGTAGAGAGCGGCCACATCCTTGCTGGCTGTACAGTCTACAAACACGCTGTTGAAGATGTTCATCGCCAGGATGGTATCGCGCAAAACCTCTGGAGTGCTTGGGTCTGAAGTCTTCAGTTCCTCGCGATAGTTTTCGAGATCAATACCATCGCGGTTGAAGATGGCGTTCTTGGAAGAAGCGATACCCACCACGTTGAGCTTCAGTTTGCTGCGCTCCATGAGGTCGGCATACTGGTTCTTGATCTGCTCGATGAGCTTTCCGCCCACGGTACCCACACCGCAGATGAAGAGGTTCAGAACCTTGTATTCAGAAAGGAAGAAACTGTCGTGGAGCACGTTGAGTGACTTTCTCAGATAATCGCTCTTCACTACGAACGAGATGTTGGTCTCTGAAGCACCCTGTGCACAGGCGATGACGGAAATACCGCTACGGCCGAGGGTTCCGAAGAGCTTACCGGCGATACCGGCAGCATGCTTCATGTTTTCACCCACGATGGCGATAGTGGCGAGACCTTTCTCGGCGTGCATTGGGAACATGGCACCATCGGCAATCTCGTTGTGGAACTCATTGTTCAATACCTTTACAGCCTCTTCTACATCCTGCTCGCGCACACCGATAGAGGTAGAGTTCTCAGATGATGCCTGTGACACCATGAACACAGAGATGCCCTCGTTGGCAAGAGCGGTGAAGATACGGCGGTTTACACCAATCACGCCGACCATGGAAAGACCGGTTACGGTGATGAGCGCTGTACCGTTGATAGAAGAGATACCCTTGATAGGCTTCTGGTCGCCATCTATCTTGTTCTTGATGATGGTGCCCGGAGCATCTGGGTTGAAGGTGTTCTTAACCTTGATAGGAATATTCTTGACACAAACCGGGTAGATGGTTGGAGGATAGATGACCTTTGCACCAAAGTTGCAAAGCTCCATCGCCTCAACGTAACTCAGTTCGTTGATGGTATAAGCTGATTTGATGACACGTGGGTCGGCGGTCATGAAACCGTCTACATCAGTCCAGATTTCGAGCACTTCTGCATCGAGGGCAGCTGCTATGATGGCTGCTGTGTAGTCGCTACCGCCACGGCCAAGGTTGGTGGTGCGGTCTGTGTTCTTGTCACGACTGATAAAACCCGGAACGAGAGATATGCGTGGAATTTCTGCAAAGGCTTCTTTTACCAGTTTGTTGGTCAGTTCGCTGTCGAGTACATGCTTGCCTTTGCCGTTCTTGCGCTCAGTCTTGATGAAGTTGCGTGAGTCGAACCATTTGGCTCCACGAATCAATGTGGCAACAATCTTTGAACTGAGTCTTTCACCATAACTCACGATGGCATCCTGCGTCTTCTCGCTGAGGTCGTGGATGAGGTACACACCAAAATAGATGCTCTTCAACTGCTCGAAGAGGGCATCAACCGATTTGAATAAGTTTTCTCTGTCTGTGGTGTCGGTGATGATGGTGTCTATCATCTTGTGGTGGCGATCAACCATGGCTTCGAATTCTACTTTCCACTGTTCATCACCCTTGAGGGCAAGTTGAGAGGTTTGCAAGAGTTTGTCCGTGATACCGCCAAGCGCGCTCACGACAACCACTACACTCTGTTTCTTAGCCTCGTTTTCAACGATACGTTTCAAGCTGAGGATGCTTTTTACGGAACCAACCGATGTTCCGCCGAATTTTAATACTTTCATATGTTCTTGAATTTTACGTTGGTAATGTAATGCCTCCCCCGAAACGACCGGGGCCGAAGCAGAACTTGAGGGCAAAAGTACGAATAATATATCAAACTGCCAAGGATTTTAACAAAAAAGTAGCATATTGTAGATAAAAAAGCTATTTCAGTAGATAATTATAGGCTCTTCCTCTCCCTTATACCTTATTATATATATAAAAAACGTTGAAATGTTTGGGTGTTTCGGATTATTTGCTTAATTTTGCGCTTGCAATTCAATGCATAAAAGACATAAGCATAACAAACATAAGAAGGAACGAATGAAATATCTTTTATTCTCAGATATCCACGGCTGTTTGCCAGCCCTGGAAAAGGTCCTCGATTTCTTCGAGGCTGAACATTGTGACATGATGTGCATCATGGGGGATATCATCAACTACGGTCCCCGCAACCGCATTCCGGAAGGAATCGATCCTAAGGGTATCGTAGAAAGACTGAATGCGCTGGCAGGTAAGATTATCGCTGTGCGTGGCAACTGCGATGCGGAAGTAGACCAGATGCTCCTCGATTTCCCTATCATGGAGACCTATGCCTTGCTGGTAGACGGAGGCAAGCGCTATCTTCTGACTCATGGACATGTATACAATAAGGAAAATATGCCGAAGGGTCCTTACGAGGCTATGATCTATGGACACTCCCATCTCTGGGAACTCTCTCATAACGAGAAGGGGAAGGCCATCGTAAATACCGGCAGCATCACCTTCCCCAAGGGTGGCAATCCGCCGACCTTTGCAACATTGGAAGATGGTAAGTTCACCATGTATCAGCTGGATACGCTCGAAGTGCTGGCTACAATGGAAGCATAAAAAAGTGAAAGTGAAAAGTGAATTGTGAATGTAATGCGAAATCCGTCACTTGTCACTCGTCATTTTCATAAAACTAATCATAAAGTTCAAAGTTCAAAGCTCAAAGTTCAAAGTAAATGATTCAAGAATACCAGATAAGAATTCTGCCCGAACAGGCAGCAAGCGAGGAAGGCATCAAGCGTTATCTCGCCAAAGAAAAGGGATTGGATGTAAGAACGCTCAACCAGGTGAGGGTTTTGAAGAGAAGCATCGATGCCCGTCAGCGCATCATCTTCGTCAACCTGAAGGTGCGTGCTTATATCAACGAATTTCCGCAGGACAACCAGTATGTCCATACCGAATATCCGGATGTGAGCAGCAGACCTCGTGTTATCGTTGTGGGTGAGGGACCTGGCGGTCTCTTTGCTTCCCTGCGCCTGATAGAACTGGGTTACCGTCCTATCGTGCTGGAGCGAGGCAAGGATGTGCGCGAACGCAAGAAGGACCTCTCTAACATTACCAAGACTCAGAAGGTAGATGGTGAGAGCAACTACTGTTTCGGTGAAGGTGGAGCCGGTGCTTATAGTGACGGCAAACTCTATACACGAAGCAAGAAAAGGGGAAGTGTAGATAAGATTCTGAACGTATTCTGCCAGCATGGTGCCAATACCAATATCCTGGCAGATGCCCATCCGCATATCGGTACCGACAAGTTGCCACGCGTTATTGAAAACATGCGCAACACCATCATCAAGTGTGGCGGCGAAGTGCATTTCCAGACCAAGATGATTCGTCTGATCCTTGAGAGTGAAGGTAAGCTGACGGCACCTGATGCTGCAGCTGGCGATAGGGTGATAGGCGTAGAAGCCGTGAATCTGGCTACGGGTGCTGAGGAAACTTATCGCGGACCGGTTATCCTGGCAACAGGTCATAGTGCCCGCGATGTATACCGCTATCTCGCTTCGGCAAAGATAGATACCGAGGCAAAAGGCATCGCCGTAGGTGTGCGTCTGGAACATCCTTCCCAACTCATCGACCAGATTCAGTATCACAATAAGAGTGGTAGAGGAAAATATCTGCCTGCTGCCGAATATAGCTTCGTTACTCAGGTAGATGGCAGAGGTGTCTATAGCTTCTGTATGTGTCCGGGCGGTTTTGTGATTCCGGCTGCTACAGGACCGGAACAGCTCGTGGTGAACGGTATGAGTCCGAGCAACCGCGGTACTGCCTGGAGCAACTCGGGCATGGTGGTGGAAACCCATCCCGAGGATGTGGCGCAGTTTGTGAAGGAACATCAGTCTGTCATCGAACAGCAGGAAATGAAGGCGCAGGAGAATGCTTCACTCTTCACTCCTCACTCTTCACTCCAAATGATGTACTTCCAGGAAATCGTGGAAAAGCAATGCTGGCAGCAGGGCAACATGAAGCAGACTGCTCCGGCACAGCGCATGGCTGACTTCGTGAACAATCGATTGAGTTATGATCTGCCAAAGAGTAGCTATGCACCAGGCTTGATTTCGAGTCCGTTGCATTTCTGGATGCCGTCTTTCGTGAGCAAGCGACTGCAGGAAGGCTTCAAAACCTTCGGCAAGAATGCCCATGGTTTCCTGACCAACGAGGCTACGCTGATAGCGATGGAGACGAGAACCTCATCGCCTGTCCGCATCGTCCGTGACCGCGAAACCTTGCAGCATGTCCGCATCCAGGGACTCTTCCCATGTGGCGAAGGTGCTGGTTATGCTGGCGGAATCGTATCGGCTGGTGTAGACGGAGAAAGATGTGCGGAGATGTGTGCTGAGTATTTGAAACAACAATAAACGGATGCCTGGAATGATGAAATACAGAAAAACGGGAAAGTTTAAGCTGGGCTTCTTGGCTTTACTCCTGAGTGTGCTCTTCGTGGCGTGTGGCTCGGGAGCGTCAGATGCTGACAGGCAAATCAAGAGCAAGACTGACTTGAAGGGGGCTGTGATTGGTGTGCAGCTCGGTACTACTAGCGACGGACTAGCTACGGAGCTGGAAAAGGAAGGTGGCGGTACCAAGGTAGAACGGTACAACAAGGGAGCCGATGCCATCCAGGCACTCCTGCAGGGTAAGATAGACTGCATGGTGACCGATGAGGCGCCAGCCAAGGCATTCCAACGGGTGAACCCATCGCTCCGTATCCTGCCCGAAACCTTCGATGCGTCTTCTTTCGCCATCTGCGTTGCTAAGGATCATGCAGAGTTGCAGCAGTCCATCAATCGTGCCATCCGTATCCTGAAAGAGAATGGCGTCATCGATTCCATCGTCAACCGCCATCTGGAACGGGGCATAGCCGTGGCTTATACGCCAAAGACTTCTGACGTGAAGAAGGTGGGACCGGAAGCGCTGCAGAAACTCGGCTTGAAGAAGAGTCTCCGCTTTGCTACCAACGCTACCTTCGAGCCTTTCGAATATTACCAGAATGGCAAGATTGTGGGCATCGACGTGGATGTGGCAAATGCCATCGGCGATGTACTGGGCGTGGATGTAGAGATTCTCGATATGGAGTTTGATGCCATCATCACCTCTGTACAGGCTGGTAAGGCGGATGCGGGTATTGCCGGCATTACGGTTACTCCTGAACGGGAGAAGAATATCGGATTTACGGATTCCTATGCCGATGTGCGACAGGTAATCATGGTGAATTCCGGCGATGTGAAAGCAACTGCTAATCAGCCGGGAGTGATAGATAAGTTTAAATCCTGCTTCATAGATGACAACCGCTACCAGTATCTGTTGCAGGGTTTGGGCAATACGCTCATCATCACCTTCTTCGCCATCATCCTTTCCGTGATACTCGGAACGCTGATAGCCATTGTCAGAGCACGTCATGAACGTAAGGGCGACTGGAAGATTCCGAACATGCTCTGTCAGCTGTACCTCACCATCATGCGAGGCACGCCAACCATGGTGCAGTTGCTTATCATCTACTACGTGGTGTTTGCATCTGCGGATGTCAATAAGATATTGGTGGCTGTCATCGCCTTCGGCTTGAACTCGGCTGCCTATATTGCCGAGGTAATCCGCTCGGGCATTATGTCGGTGGATAATGGTCAGATGGAGGCGGGTAGAAGTCTTGGTCTTTCGTATGGCAAGACGATGCGTCTCATCATCCTTCCGCAAGCCTTCAAGAATGTGCTTCCGGCTATGGGTAACGAGCTTATCACTCTGCTCAAGGAAACCTCTATCAGCGGTTATATCGGACTGGTAGATTTGACCAAGGGTTCCGACATCATCCGAAGCATTACTTACGAAGCGATGATGCCGTTGGGCGTAGTAGCCTGCCTCTATCTCGTTCTCGTTCTCGGACTGAACGCAGGCGTGAGAAGGCTGGAGAAACGGTTGAGAAAGAGTGAAAGGAAATAAACAATGGATAAAATGAACGAAATAATCAAGATAGAAGGACTTCGTAAACGCTTCGGCGACAACGAGGTGCTGAAAGGCATTACCACCTCAGTCAGACAGGGTGAGGTGGTTGCCATCATCGGTCCGTCGGGTTGTGGCAAGAGTACCTTCCTGCGTTCCATCAACCTTCTGGAAGAACCTACCGAGGGTAAAATCTTTATCGATGATATGGATATCACATCAAGCGATGTTGATATCAACCGAATGCGCCAGAGGGTGGGTATGGTATTCCAGCAGTTCAATCTCTTCCCTAATATGACCATACGCCGCAACATCATGCTGGCTCCGGTAGAATTGGGTAAGATGACAAAGGAAGAGGCTGATGAGAAGGCAACGGAACTCCTGACCCGTATCGGATTGCTGGATAAGGCCGACAGTTATCCCGACAGTCTGTCGGGCGGACAGAAACAGCGCGTAGCTATCGCCCGTGCCTTAGCGATGAATCCTGAGGTAATCCTCTTTGATGAGCCGACTTCGGCTCTCGATCCGGAAATGGTGGGAGAGGTGCTGCAGCTGATGAAAGATGTTGCTGCCGAGGGAATGACGATGGTGGTGGTGACCCACGAGATGGGATTTGCCAGAGAAGTGGCAAATCGTGTACTCTTCTTCAGTGACGGCTATATCACGGAAGACGGAACTCCTGAGCAAATATTCAACCATCCGAAATCGCCAAGATTGCAGGAGTTTCTGGGAAAGGTTCTGTAATAGTTGATAGTTAACAGTTTATAGTTAACAGTTACTTGATGACAATAAAAAAAAGATGCATTATTGGTATATCCAGCAATGCATCTTTTTTATTTGATGGTCTACAGTCTGTAAACTATTAACTATTAACTGTTTTCTTTTCAATAATCTCTTCAGCACGTTTCAGAGCCTTGCTGATATGATCGGTGATATTCTCTTTGCCAAGGATATTGTAGAAACCAGCCTTTTCCAACTGGGCGTTTACCTTCTCGCAAACACCGGAGAGTACAATCTGAATGTCCTCCTTCTGACTCATCTCGCAGAGGTTGGTGAGGTTATGGATACCGGTTGAATCAACAAATGGAACCTTGCGCATACGGATGACGCGTACCAGTGGACGGTCACCGAAAGCTGCCATCACTTCCTCAAACTTGTTACCAGCTCCGAAGAAGAAAGGACCATTGATTTCGTATACCTCTACGCCCTTCGGAATCGTATAGTGCTCCAGGTTGGTTGAGAGGAAGTCAAACTCCTTGTTCAAGTCAATCTCATCATCGGTAATAGCTGTCACGTCGGTGGTTTCGCTCATTCGCTTCATGAAGAGCAGACAGGCGATAATCAGACCCACCTCGATGGCTACAGTCAAATCGAAGATGATGGTGAGGAAGAAGGTAATCAGAAGTACGGTTACATCGCTCTTCGGATTCTTCATCAATGCCAGGAAACTTCTCCATCCGCTCATTCCGTAAGATACAACTACCAATACACCGGCAAGACATGCCATAGGAATGTACTGGGCAAGAGGCATCAGAAAGAGGAAGATGAGCAGCAGAACTATGGCGTGGATGATGCCTGCAATAGGAGTCTTACCGCCATTATTGATATTGGTCATTGTGCGGGCAATGGCACCTGTTGCAGGAATACCGCCAAAGAGGGGAGAGGCGATATTGGCCAAACCCTGAGCTACCAACTCGGTGTTACTGTCGTGATGATCGCTGATTACACCATCGGCAACAGTTGCTGAAAGCAAACTCTCAATGGCTCCCAGGATGGCGATGGTAATAGCTGGTGATACAAGACTCTTGATGGTCTCCCAATTCATGGCTGGTACCTGAGCTGCAGGCAGTTCGTTGCTGATAGAAAAGCGGTCACCAATGGTCTCAATACTTTCAACGCCGGCAAACTGCTTGAGCAGTAAGGCTACAACGGTCATCAGGATGATGGCAATAAGAGAGCCCGGAATCTTCTTGCTGAACTTAGGGGTGATGGCGATAACCACTACGCTTACTACTCCGATAAGGGCACACCAAGGATCTATGGTGTCAAAGCTTTGGAAGTAGATGCCCCATTTCTCCAGAAAATCAGAAGGATTTGAAGTCAACGTCAATCCAAAGAGATCCTTGATCTGGGTCGTGAAGATGGTTACGGCGATACCACTGGTAAATCCCACAACGATAGGGTAAGGGATGTACTTGATGATGGTTCCAAGACGGAGAAGTCCGAAGAGAACCAGGAACAGACCAGCCATCAGTGTCGCTATCGTCAAACCTTCCATGCCATATTTCTGGATAATGCCATAGATGATAACGATGAATGCTCCCGTAGGACCACCAATCTGCACTTTGCTTCCACCGAAGATGGAGATGATGAGACCTGCTACAATGGCGGTGATGATACCCTTTTCAGGGGTCACGCCAGAAGCGATACCGAATGCGATGGCCAGAGGCAGGGCTACGATACCAACGATGATACCTGCCATGAGGTCAGACATGAATGTTTTCTTGTTGTATGTCTTTAAACAGGAAAACAAACTCGACTTAATTGCTAATGCCTTCATTTGAAAGTTTTAAAATATATGTAATTAATCTTGTTATCCGTTAAAACGTGTGCAAAGGTACTATATTTTTTTTAATTGGCAAAATGTTTTTCTGAGTTTCTCCCTTTTCTTCGATAATATTCTTCTTCGTATAGTAATATTCTTCTTTGATAGATATATTCTCCGGATAATACTTTTCTAGTTGAATCCTGATTTCTTTTCGGTCTTGGAATATGAGTACAATATTATTAATGCGCTTGCGGTTGTGCGCCCGCACATGCAGGCAGGCGTGTGCATGTATAAAATAAAGTGTAGTGGTAAGAAAAGCTCTAGTAAGTCTTTATAAGTGTTAAAAACATACTAAAATCTAAACTTTTTTGCGAAAAGATTTGGCTGTTTCGAAAATAGTTAGTACTTTTGCACTCGCTTTTGAGAAATACACTTTCTCTTAGCAACAAAAGAAAGAGTTCTTTGAAAGATTTTACATAAACAGACAAGTAGTACAAGAAGCGGTTAACTTCTTAGAAATAAGAAAGTTGACTGGGTAAAAGAAACGAACCGTCAAGCAATTGACAAGTCAGGTTTACTAAGCTTCAATAAACGAAAAAGGATATTCGTCCTAAGTACAGACAACAAACACCGACTTTCTTCTTCGGAAGAAATGAAGTAAAAATGATATTTTACAATGGAGAGTTTGATCCTGGCTCAGGATGAACGCTAGCTACAGGCTTAACACATGC
>OOCG01000070.1_pt1 | contig 68303 bp, 66 predicted proteins | sample 1671521 | NCBI WGS metagenome assembly OOCG01 (sample SAMN06348165, study PRJEB24527) | human gut metagenome | biome: human gut; feature: ankylosing spondylitis patient; material: feces | host: Homo sapiens | place: China | collected 2015-10
TGTGTCTTGGCGGACTCAAGATAATTATAGCGTAGGAGGTTTTTGCTTGAAGCTGAAGCTCACTGATTCCCCCGGCACAGCCGGGGGTTTTTATTGGATTTACCAAACAAAACCCCCCTGTCGTTTCCACGACAGGGGGGTTCAGATTTTTTACTTTTTTCAAGAATGCGGAAGGGTTTGGGGAACAAAGAGTTCCCCAACTAGAATCCGCAGTCGGAATTTGTTTCCGACGAGGAAAAGCCTAAGTTTCAAGGCTTTTTAGCCGATGGAACTTTGGCTTTATACATCTGTCAACTCGTCAAAGGCTTGAATGAAATGAGCCTTTGACGACAGGGGGGTTTCTTTATCTGCCCAACACATTTTCTGTTGTATCTTCTCCCGTAAGGGACTTGGAAAACTTATAATGGAAGTTCTGCATGCCTTCCCGCAGATAAAACCGATGGGTATTTTTCCGCAGCTGGTTGCAGGCAACTTCGATCTGCACACAGCCTGCTTCCTTTGCCAGTTCACTGGCGTATGTGAGCATTTCGCCGCCGATACCGTTGCTTCTGGCGTTTTTATCTACAGCAAATTCCATGATTTCCGCCACAAGAGCGGCATGGTGGAGCTGTCTTTCTATGCGCAGATGGAGGACGCCTTTCACCTGCGTTTCTCCTTCCCAGACCAAAAAGACATGGCGGCTGTCTGCCAGCATTTCCCCATACATCTGGGAAAAAGCGTCCCATGGCAGTTCCTTTTCCTCCATATCACAAATCAGTTCATAAATGCCGCGGCAGTCCTCTGCCTTTCCTTTTCTGACCATGTCATTCCTCCATTTTTCTGTAAAAAAACGCACGAAATTCCTGTTTCCAGTTATTTCGTGCGTCTGTTTTCAAAGAACCGAATAGGGGCATCTTCATCAGAAACCAAAGAAATCTGTTTGGTATGTTTTCTTCTGAAGATTGCCGTCGCAATTCCCCTTAAGGGGAATTTGCTTTATTTATCTGTTTCTTCTTTCTTTTCTTCAGTTGTTTCTTCTTCCTCATCGTCTTCCCATTCGGAAGGGTCTACATCACCGAAGGCGGATTTCAGGAAATCTTCGCATTCGTCAATCTGTTCCATCTGGAACTGTACGGAACCCAGAACGTTTTCCACATTCTTTGCGTATTTTTCCATAACGGGATCTACTTCTTCTTCGGTCATATCTTCTTCGGAAGTCACTTCTTCCGCAGCTGCCGCTGTTACATCTGCTGCCGCTTCTGCCACAGGTGCTTCTTCTGCAACTGCTGCTTTTTCTGCTGCTGCTTCGTCTGCATCCAGTTCGTCCAGATCCAGATCATCCCAGTCTTCTTCTTCATTGCGGCGTTTTGCCTGCAATTTTTCTTTATATGTTCTTGCGTCTTCTCTCAGTTCCTGCGCTTTTTCTGTCATGCGGAATGCGGCGCTTCTTACTTTGGGCTGCATTTCGTCAGCTTTATCCGCAACCTTTGTTGCCACTTCACGGACACGGGGCTGAAGCTGTTCCGCTTTTTCTCCAACAGTTCTTGCTACACTGCCCAATACAGCGCTTGCTTTTTCCAGTGCGCTGCCTACAGCCTTGCCCAGACCGTCTTTTTCCAGACCTGCGCCATTTTGCAGCACGGTCAGCAGTCTTTCCGCTTCATCCACATTGATGAGCCCTTTTTCCAGCATGCTCAAAATTGCCATACGTTCTTCTTTCATAGGTTTTTCCTCCTTGCCGGTTGTGATGGTATAATCTTCGGGGCGCGCGTCCTGTTTGCCGAAAGCATAGAGGATGGCTGCCGCAATACGCTTGGAAGCGTTGCCGTCCCCAAAGGGATTTTTTGCCTGTGCCATGGATTCATAAACTTCCGCATCTGTCAGCAGTTCTTTTGCCATAGCGTAAATAGTTTCTTCGTCAGTACCTGCCAGTTTCAGTGTGCCGGCTTCCACCCCTTCGGGGCGTTCCGTCACGTTACGCAGCACCAGTACAGGTTTGCCCATGGAAGGCACTTCTTCCTGCAAACCGCCGCTGTCTGTCATAACGAAGAAAGAACGGCACATGAGGTTATGCATATCTTTCAGATCCAGAGGGTCTGTCAGGTGGATACGAGGGTTCCCCCCAAGGATACGGTGTACCGGTTCCACAACGGCAGGGTTTTTATGGACAGCGTAAACCACTTCCACATCGGGGAAGTCCTCTACAATGCGTTTTACGGCATGGCAGATGTTTTCCAAGGGCTGTCCCAGATTTTCACGACGGTGGGCAGTCATAGCAATGACACGTTTGCCTTTGAAGTCGATGGTGTTCAGTTCTTCTTCATGGAAGGTATAATTTTCTTCGATGGTATGTGCCAATGCGTCGATAACGGTATTGCCGGTGATGAAAATGCCGTCAGCGTCGATGTTTTCTTTCAGCAAATGTTCCTTCGCCAGTTTGGTAGGCGCAAAGTGCAGGTCTGTGAGAGCACCTGTCAGGCGGCGGTTCATTTCTTCGGGGAAAGGCTGATACTTATCATAAGTACGCAGACCAGCTTCCACATGACCCACTTTCACCTGATTATAATATGCAGCCAATGCGCCAGCGAATGTGGTGGATGTGTCCCCATGGACCAGTACGATGTCGGGTTTTTCCTCCGCCATGACTTCTTCCAGCCCTGTGAGGGCACGGGTGGTGATGCCTGCCAATGTCTGGCGGCTCTGCATGATATTCAGATCGTATTTGGGATGCAGATCGAAGATCTCCAGCACCTGATCCAGCATTTCTCTATGCTGAGCGGTAACGCATACGATGCTTTCGATGCCTTCTGTCTGTTCCAGCACTTTCACCAGAGGCGCCATTTTGATGGCTTCGGGACGGGTGCCGAATACACTCATTACCTTAATCATATCTTTTTGCATAATATTCTCCTTTTATGTTACCAATGTTTACCAACGAAGCAGATATAGAATCGCTACTAGAAGTGTCAGGGAAACTGCCATACTCCAAGCTGCTCCATCATAAGAAAGGTCTTCGCCTTTGCAAACGCGCCGCAGGATAATCTCCAACGCCTTCAGTGCCGCAAACACAAACCATGCAGCCATGCAGAAAACAAGAACACCAAAGATGGCATATACCATCATCTTGTCACCTTCCTTATTTCACTTCGTTGGTCAGTTTGCCGATGCCTTCAATTTCACAGGTGACCACATCGCCGGCTTTCAGGAATTTAGGTGGCTCAAAGCCCATGCCTACCCCAGCGGGTGTACCCATGGCAATGATGGTGCCTGCCTGCAGTGTCATGCCCTGAGAAAGCTGGCTGATGACTTTTGCCACGCCGTTGATCATCAGGGATGTATTGCTGTCCTGACGCAGCTCTCCATTCACATAGGAACGGATGGGCAGTGCAGGAGGATTTTCAAATTCATTTTTTGTGACGATCCAAGGACCGATGGGAGTAAAGTCGTCCAAACTCTTACCAAAATACCACTGTTTGTGGGATGTCTGCAAGTTTCTTGCGCTGACATCATTCAGCACGGAATAACCGAATACATAATCAAAAGCGTCTGCTTCCGCCACGTTTTTGGCGTCCTTACCAATGATAACAGCCAATTCCGCTTCATAGTCCAGACTGTCTACAATATCAAAATGTCCGTCGATGGGTTCTCCGTCACCAACGGCACGGTTCACCCGTTTAGAGAAATAAATGGGCTGGGGACGTTCGCCGCCGAAAGCCTCATCGTGGAATCTGGCCGCTTCTTCCGCATGGGCATAGTAATTGATACCCAGACAGATGACGTCCTGTTTGGGGTGCACAATGGGAGAAAGCAGACGTACTTCTTCCATAGGAATGCCGTCCATGAGCTCCGCGTTTTTCTCCAGCTTGCGCATTTTTTCTTCGGTCATGGAAGCGATGAATTCTGTCATATCCACCAGACCGCAGCCCAGATAGTTGACGGGAACCACTTCCTGTCCGTTTTTCTTCAAAATGCCCACTGCTTTGTGTCCACCCTGCATATATGTCAATACCTTCATACCATATGCCTCCTTCTTCTTTCACTCTTTTTTCTTTTGTAAAAACAAATGATTTCTACCCCTAATCATATCACAAAAGGGGCTTTTCGCAAAGTAAAATGTGTCTGTCTGCCCAAAGACGGTACCGAAAACCGTCCATACATAATATACATTCAACATACATATTCAACTATGCACCGCAAATTGCATATTATGTGTATACACGCCTTGAAATATCCATAAAACAAAACGATATTTGCATAATTATTTAATAAATACTACCAAAATACATATAAATTTGCATTTTACTCTTGCAATTCCAAAAAATGCTATGTATAATAGGCTCATAAATATTCAAGAGCATACACGATGACACATCGTTCGATTACAAGGAGGAAAAATATCATGAGCAAAGAAAAAATCGTATTGGCATATTCCGGCGGCTTAGACACATCTGTTATCATTCCCTGGTTGAAAGAAAATTATGACGCAGAAGTTATTGCAGTTTGCGGCGACGTTGGTCAGGGCAAAGAAACAGAAGGTCTGGAAGAAAAAGCACTGAAAACAGGCGCAAGCAAACTTTACATTGCTGACCTGACAGAAGAATTCATCACAGACGCTATTTACCCTTGCATCAAAGCTAACGCAGTTTACGAAGGCAAATACCTGCTGGGTACTTCCATGGCTCGTCCCATCATCGCTAAGAAACTGGTTGAAATCGCCAAAAAAGAAGGCGCAACAGCTATCTGCCACGGCGCAACAGGCAAAGGCAATGACCAGGTACGTTTTGAACTGACCATCAAAGCACTGGCACCTGAACTGAAAATCATCGCTCCTTGGCGTCTGGATACATGGGGCATGCAGAGCCGTGACGACGAACTGGCTTACCTGGAAGCACACGGCATTCCTTTCGAAGCAAGCCACGACAACTCTTACAGCCGTGACCGCAACATCTGGCATCTGAGCCACGAAGGTCTGGAACTGGAAGACCCCGCAAACGAACCTAACTACAAACATCTCCTGCAGCTGGGTGTATCCCCCGAAGATGCTCCCGATGTACCCGAATACATCACACTGGACTTTGAAGCAGGCGTTCCCGTTGCTGTGAACGGCGAAAAACTGGGCCCTGTGGAAATGCTGAAAAAACTGAACGAAATCGGCGGCAAAAACGGTATCGGTATCGCTGACATCTGCGAAAACCGTGTAGTAGGCATGAAATCCCGTGGCGTATATGAAACACCCGGCGGTACCATCCTCTACTACGCACACCGCGAACTGGAATACCTGTGCACAGACAAGAAAACACAGGCTTTCAACGAAGTGGCAAGCAACAAATTCACAGAACTGGTTTACAGCGGCGAATGGTACACACCTCTGCGTGAAGCACTGAGCGCTTACTTTGACAAAGTAAACGAAACTGTAACAGGCACCGTAAAACTGAAACTGTACAAAGGCAACATCATCCCTGCCGGCAGCACTTCTCCTTACAGCCTGTACAACGAATCCATGGCAAGCTTCACAACAGGCGAACTGTACAACCACAAAGACGCTGACGGTTTCATCAACCTGTTCGGCCTGCCTCTGAAAGTACGCGCTATGATGATGGCAAACCACGAAAACAAATAATTTACGAAAACATATGCGGGGGCAGCTCACCTCGCCCCCCATTTGTTCATACATATACAAAAGATAAAAACATGGAAACTGCCCTGCGCGGTTTCCATGAATCAAAAACCAAACGGAAACATGGACGCACTGGTTCATCTACAGTCAAACAAAACTACCTTCACTGCCTATACATGACCTATGAATCAGCAGGCTTCCAGAAAACCATGGTCAACAAAAACCGGCATAAAGACTCTATGCCATAGGTTTTTCGGGGCTGTCCCAAGGGAACAGTCCATTTTTTCTTTATCACTAAAAATTGCGGGCTTTCGCCCCATGACATAGAAAGGAAGATTTTTATGCAGAAACTTTGGGGCGGACGCTTCACCAAATCCACAGACAGCTTCACAGACCATTTCCATTCCTCCATCGGCTTTGACAGCCGCATGTATCATGAGGACATCACCGGCAGTATGGCACACGCTGCTATGCTGGGCAAACAGGGCATCATCCCCCAAGAAGACGCAGACCTCATTGTGAAAACACTGGGTGAAATCCTGGAAGACATCGAAGCAGGCAAAGTGACTTTCGACGAAAAAGCGGAAGATATCCATATGAACATGGAAACCATCCTCATCAGCCGCATTGGCGACGTGGGCAAAAAACTCCACACCGGCAGAAGCCGAAATGACCAGGTGGCACTGGACACCCGTATGTACACCAAAAAAGAAATCACCGAAATCAAAGCGCTGGTGAAAAACCTGCTGGTAGAACTGAACACACTGGCAGAAGCCCACACAGAAACCATCCTGCCCGGTTATACCCATCTCCAGCGTGCACAGCCTGTCACACTGGCACATCATCTGCTGGCTTATGTGGAAATGTTCAAACGGGACTATGACCGCCTCTGCGACGCTTACAAACGGACAGACGTCATGCCTCTGGGCAGCGGTGCACTGGCGACTACCACCTATCCTTTAGACCGTTATTTTGTTGCGGAACAGCTGGGCTTCGCGGCAATCTCTGCCAACAGCATGGACGGGGTTTCCGACCGTGATTTCTGCGTGGAACTGGTTTCTGACCTTTCCATGCTCATGATGCACCTGAGCCGTTTCTGTGAAGAAATCATTCTCTGGAGCAGCCACGAATTCCGCTTCATCGAACTGGACGACGCTTACGCCACCGGTTCCAGCATCATGCCCCAGAAAAAGAACCCCGATATGGCAGAACTCATCCGCGGCAAGACCGGACGTGTATATGGTCACCTTATGGGACTTCTGACCACACTGAAAGGTCTGCCTCTGGCTTACAACAAAGACATGCAGGAAGACAAAGAAGCCCTCTTTGACGCCATCGACACTGTAAAAATGTGCCTGCCTGTTTTCACAAACATGATTGCAACCATGACCGTGAAGAAAGACAACATGCTCCAGGCTGCAAAAGGCGGCTTCACCAACGCCACCGACGCCGCAGACTGGCTGGTAAAACAGGGTGTGCCTTTCCGTGACGCTCACAGCATCATCGGACATCTGGTGCTTTACTGCATCGAACACAACACCAATCTGGACGACCTTTCTCTGGAAGAATATCAGGCAATTTCCCCTGTATTCAATGAAAGCGTATACGATGCTATCAGCGTAAAACAGTGCGTGGAAGCAAGAAACGTCATCGGCGGCCCTTCTAAAGCCATGACTACAAAAGCCATTGAAGATAACAAAGCTTATCTAGAAAAATTGTAATAGTAGGATTAAAAAAAGCTGGAATCTCTAGGATTCCAGCTTTTTTGTTTTCTCAAGAAACCGTTTACGGCTCTGTTTCCTCTTTTGTCAAAACGCCCTGCGTCACCACGATTTCCTCGCTGTTTTCCAACTTTTGTCTGCTTTCTTCGTCCATTTCTTCCAGTGCGTCGGAAAGCTGCAGGTCTGTGGTCAGTTCTTCATAGGATACCTTTTTCTGGGTTTCTTCCACCTGTTCTTTCTCACCACAGCCTACTGCTGAGAAAGAAAGAAGCAACAGAATGGGTATGATTTTCGTGATGGGTTTCATTGGCAGCCTCCTTCAATTAGCATTAACTAACTCCATAGTGAGGATATCATGTTTTGTAGGTTTTTACAATGTTTCTTACAAAAACACTTGCAAATCATTTTAACTGGGGTTATGCTCTCCCTAACAAAAGGGAGGGAACGCCATGGAATTTTGGCTGGAAATGAAAACAGAATACTGGGATGCTCTGCCTGTCCAGTATTTGCGCCGCACAGGGGCTTACAGCAAGGAAAACACCACTGTCATGGCAGAAATGAAAAACCGCATTACCGAAAAAAAGCTCTGGCAGGAGGATACCGCCATATGGGCAGTGCCTTGGGATAATCCCCAGACAACACCGCCCCATTTGTGCCGCTACGATGTATGCACCCAAGGGCTGTTGGATTTACCTACTCAAACACTTCCTGGTGGAAAATATCTTGTTTTCACCCTGCCCCACACCGCCGAAGCCCTTGCCCAGGCATGGGCAGGCTGTTTTGACACCGCTGGGGCACAGGGCTATACCATAGACTTTGGCAGACCTATCATGGAACGCTATATGAAAAAAGAAGTGGACAGACACCGCTGTGATCTTTGTCTGCCCATTATCTAAGGAGGTATCTCATGAGCTGTATTCTCTATATCGCATCAAACAATCCCCTGCCTTTGCAGGAAAATCCCCACGAAAAGCTCCTTTCCGTCAGGGAAGCCCTTGCTCTTGGCATCACTGACCTGCCGGATTGCCTGCTGGCTGAGGATTTTGACAAAGACAAACCGGACGTTGTCCTTTATGCCGACCGGGATGTGGTCATCCATGAGGATGGCACTGTGGAGGATGGCAATTTCCCCGACGATTTTGCCATATTCCCCATAGAAAAAGATATTTCCATGCAGACCAAAAAAACTTACTGCGCCCAAATCCAATGGTATTTCACAGCAGAACGGGCAGAAGGACTGATTTCATATCTGAAAGAACAGCTGAAAAACACGGAAAATATAGAACTGTGGCATGGCTGGCTGGACAATGAAGCTGCCCACCCCATCCAACGAAAAGAAATCTCCATAGATGCCCTCACAGCAGCGGAGATAGCCGCTTTGGAGAAAGCAAATGTGGTAACGGAGCCGCTGACGCACTTCTGCCTGTCCATCCGCAAAACAGCCCCATAAACCCATGCCATCAAAAAAGCCCCTCGCACTTAAAATGCGAAGGGCTTTTTTGATGCTTCCCGCTCAAATCGCACCATATAAGCACCCAAAATCTGTTCACAGGGAATGGCTGCTGCCATTTCCGCCGTAAAAGGCTGTTTGGGATACGTGATTTTTGCCTCTGTGGGAATGGCTGGCAATGTTTTTCCGTTTACACTGATGCCTTTGGCGTCTGTTTCCGTAAAATGCCAGGAAAAGGCACAATCGCAAAACTCCTTTTTCTGGTCAATACTTTCTGCCGGACGAAAGGCTTTATCCAAAAAGAAACAGCCGTCATTATCTTTTTCTGCCGGACATCCCCCTACGGCTCCCGTTCCTGTATAAGTAATCTGGAGAAAAGGCGTTTGAAATGTCACTGCCTTTCCCTCTCTTTTGCAGGTCAGGTCTGTGTTTTCGCTGTCCCAGTGGGCAACATTGAGCCAGCCCCGTTTGCCGCGGGCTTCCACCGGCGTATTCAGTTCCAGATAGTATGTTTCTGTTTTATCCGTCCGAATTTCCCCGTTGATGCGCAGCACTGGACGCAGGGAAACAAATCCCTCCGGCAAAAAAGCACGCAGGCGATCCTGTTCCACGCCGTATGCCATGACAAATTGTTCCACTTTCATACAATCACCTCTGTTTTTTCCCAAATGGCGCCCAAAGGAGTACCACTGTCAACAAGATATATCCCACATAAATGGCGTAAGTGACACTGTTGCTCCACGGAAAACTGCCAGTGGGGTGCCCCAAAGCGTACACCACAAAACACACTGCCAGCACCAAAAGCAAAAGCCCCAGTTTCCGGCTTGTTTTTTTCGTCATAAAACCGCCCCTTTCACTCTATCTTATTTTCAGCATAGCACGGCGGATGTATCTTTGACAAGCACATTTGTCTTTTTACAAACATAAAAAAGAGAGGCTTTTACCTCTCTTTCTCTTTACCGAAACAATTCCACCAGTTCCGCAGGTGTTTCCACTACAGCGTCCGCGCCGCAGGCGGCAAATTCTTCCCGGCTGCCATAGCCATAAAGGACGCCAATGGCTTCCACGCCCAAAGCGTGTGCCCCTTCGATGTCATATTTTCGGTCGCCTACCATGGCAACGTCGCTTTTTTCCGCGTTCATGCGTTCCAGCACATAAGCCACCACTTTTGTTTTATTATCCCGCTGGGATGCCGGGTCGTCACCGCCGATGACCTCAAAATAATCTGCCAGACCGAAATGTGTCAGAATGCGCACAGCGGTGCTTTCATGCTTAGATGTAGCAACGGCAAGGCGTTTGCCCATTTTCTTCAGTTCTTCCAGCATTTCTTTGACACCCGGATAAACGGCGTTTTCAAAGAGCCCTACGGAGAAATATCTCTCACGGAACACGGCTACGGCGTTGTCGATTTCTTCTTCTGTTTTCATGCCGAAAGCCTCACGGAAGCTGTCCCGCAGGGGAGGCCCTACGATAAAGCCCAGTTTTTCCGCTTCCCAAACTTCTCTGCCTGTTTTTTCCTGCATATGCTGTACGGAGCGGATGATGCCCTCCGCGGAATCTGTCAATGTGCCGTCCAAATCGAACAGGACGATGTTCTGCTGCCATTTTTTCATGGTTCCCAATCCTTTCTCTTTTGCTTTCGTACTATTTTACACCCTGCTTTTCCCCCTGTAAAGCTTCCCTTTTTCCTCATTTTTCGCTACACTGAAAAAAAAGAAAAAAATTTTGAAAAAACTTTCGCAACTTTTTCGGCATCTCGTGCATCTAACAATCAGAAACACAAAATACTTCATCTTTTTTGGAGGAGATCCTATGAAAACCAAACGGGAAAAACAGACAGAAGACCTTCTCCTCAGTCAGTACAGCAGGTACTACCGATTGGCTTACAGCTACGTCCACAACGAACAGGACGCCCTGGACATCGTGCAGGAAAGCGCCTACAAAGCCATGCGGGACTGCCGCAGCGTCCAGAACGACGCTTACCTCGGCACCTGGCTGTATCGCATCGTTATCAACACCGCTTTGGAATTTCTGCGGAAAAACAAGCGTGAAGATACGGTAGAGGAGGTGACAGAACCGCTGACAGCAGCCGTGGGGGATTACACCAATGAGCTTGCCCAGCTCCACAGCAAATGGGAACTGGAGGAAATGCTGGAACACCTCAATGACAGAGAGAAAAGCGTCATCATACTACGATTTTTTGAGGACTGTAAACTGGAGGACATCGCCCAGATTACAGGGGAGAACCTAAACACCGTCAAGGCACGGCTGTATCGGGCACTGCGAAAACTGCGGCCCGAAGCGGAGCAGAACAGAATTTAGAAAGGAGCGTCGGGGGTTATGAAAACACAGGACGATCATAGAAGGGAGCCCATGGAAATGTGGAAAGAAGAGTATGACCAGATTCCCGTACCCCAGGAAGCAAGAGATAGAATAGAAGCAGGCATCATGAGAGCGAGATTAGAAAAGAAGAGGAGCGATCGTATGAAAAACATGAAACGTACCGGCGTGACCGCCGCAGCACTTGTACTCACATTTGGCATTGCCGTAAACGCCAGCCCCGTTGTGGCACAGGCCATGGACGGCATCCCCGTCATCGGCAGCATTGCAAGAGTGGTGACCATCCGCAACTACAACGAAAGTACAGACAACGGCATGATGGCTGACATCAGCGTGCCCCAGATCGACGGCAACGTGGCAGCCAACGCGGACATGGACGCTTATGCAAAAGAACTCATCGCACGTTATGAAAAAGAAGTCGTTGCCCAGCTGGGTCAGGAGGAAGGCCACTACGCACTGGAATCCAGCTATGAAGTGGTTTCCGACAACGACAAATATGTGAGCATCCGCATCAACACCGTGGAAACCATGGCAAGCGGCGCTGAATTCGTCAAAATCTTTACTGTAGACAAAGCTACAGGTCAAACCGTATCTTTGAAAGACTATCTGAACAGCCCTGAAAAACTGGAAGCTGTGAGCCAGAACATCAAAGACCAGATGGCAGCACAGATGGCAGAAGATGAAGGCAAAGTTTACTTCACAGAAGGAGAACCCGGCGGCTTCACAGGTCTGACAGGGGATGAAAACTTCTATCTGAACGAAGCTGGTGAACTGGTCATCGTATTCGGTGAATACGAAGTGGCACCCGGTTACATGGGTACTGTATCCTTCACCATTCCCGCAGATGTAACAAAATAACCACTTTCGAGGATATCCTTAGGGTGTCGAAGAAATCGACACCCTTTCGTCAAAGCCTCATTCCATTCAAGGCTTTGACGAGCAAACAGAAGATAAAAGCCAGAGTTCCATCAGCGAAACGCCTCGAAACTCTGGCTTTTTCCTCGTCGGAAATAAATTCCGACTGCGGATTCCAGTTGGGAAACCCTTGGTTTCCCAAACCTTTCCGCGTCCTTGGAATTATGATAATTATTCCACTCAAAATCAAAAGGCACGGCATTTCCTTTTTGGAAATGTCGTGCCTTTTTCTTTATTCCCCGCCCAGCAATACTGCCGCCAGAATTTCCGCCAGAGGCTCCATGGCGTTATGTACTTCTTCTTTGGTATTGGTCTGGGCACCTACTTCAATGAGGGTAGACCGAGGCAGCATATGCAGGCTGAAACGATAGGCATTGAGATAAATTTTCCGGTTGAATTTAGGAAATCTTGCCGCTGACTGGGTCTGCATCTGCAAACTGAATGCCAGATTATCGGAAACATAAGGGTTCTCCAGTCCCGGTGTAGGCACTGCCTGCCCGTTCTGGTTCAAACGGCACAGTCCGTTGAAAAACATGATTTTCGCCGTAGGTTTCCCATTGACTTCTGTCACCAGATGGGTACCCTCGGGCACACCATCCCGGTGCATGTCGATGCAGACCTGAATAGACGGATTTTCCTCCAGAATCTTTCGGATATCCGGCTCCATACGTTCATAAGCCCCTGTGACCTGTCCTTTGCCGTTGACTTGGTCGTACACCCCATCATGGTGGAGGACTTCAATGCCGTACTTTTCTTCCAGCAGCTCCTTCAAATATTCTCCTGCGCCCCAGATGCCTTCTTCCTTGCCCTTTGACATATCGCTGTCCGCAAAGCCTTCGGAAATATGGGTATGGAATATGAGCACCTGCGGGCCGTCCACGTCTGTATCTATGGTGAAGTCCTTCGCCAGTGCGTCATTGACGTTGATGTCCGTAGGCAGCAGCATGGTACGGGAATCGGTGGTGTAATAAGTTTTCTGGAGATAGGAAAAGTCCTGCATCCGCTCCACTTCCTCCCGGGGCAGATAGGCGGCCGCCACCTGTTCTTCCTCTTTGAATTTCAGGTCATCAATGCCAAAAAGCCCCGTTTCTTTGGCAGGCTCCTCCGTTGTTTCCGTTTCTCCTGTGGTGTCTGCGCCTTCCTCCCCTGTGGGTTCCGCCGCCGATACTTGTCCCGGCAAAATCTCCCGCATGGCAAAAGCCGCACCGCCCATGGGCCAGAGCACAGGCAGCGCCAGCAAAAACACACAAACGCCCAGCAGATTCCGGCGCAGGAGCCGTTTGTCCTTTTCTTTCTTCCCCATGGGCGTAACCTCCTTTCGGTCTGCAAATAGTTTATGCAGACAGAAAAGAGGATAGAACAAAAAAAGCTGGAATCCTTATGACACACAGGATTCCAGCTTTCTTTTTAAAAACTAATTTCTTTTTTATTGACGATGCTGAGATATTCCCCCATGCAGCAGCCCATGACCACCACATTACAGGTGAAATATTCCCAGTTTCCATCTTTGTATTCCACAACCGCGCCGGAGAGGAAGCCATTCACTTTCCGCTTACTATCCTCGGCGTTTGTCTTAGGAAAGAGGGAAACAAATTCTTCCAGCGTACCGGAAAAAGCGATTTCCTTGGGCAATGTAGCGCCGCCGGTCATGAGCCAGCTTTCCACCTGACGATGAGAGAGCATATGCCCCGCTTCCCCGCCGGCTGCCAGCCACGCTTTCTGGGCTTCTTCGCTGCCGGAAAGGCAGACCAGAATCTCTTTTCCTTCTTTACGCAGGATGTCCAAAGCATTCTGTAACATCCATTTCCCTCCTTATCTTTTCGTCATTACTTTGTTGCTTTTACTTTGATCCACAGTTCCGCCAGTTCTTTTTTCAGCACCTGGTTGTCTACGAAAACTTCGTCTTTTTCATAGCCGGCACGAGGCAGGTATGCTTCGTTATCTGCGAACAGGCCGCCTTCGCCGCTCAGTTCATCCAGAACTTCCTGGTTGGAAGAAGCGTAGCCAACGTATTCGCTGTTGCCCAGAGATGCTTCATATGTCAGCACGTAGTTGATGAATTCGTGTGCCAGTTTGGGGTTTTCTGCGTTTGCAGGGATAACCATGGCATCGCTCCACAGGTTTGTGCCTTCGCTGGGCATCCAGAAGCTCATGTCAGGGTTTTCAGACAGGATAGTTGTTGCGTCACCGCTGTAAACAACTGCGATGTCTTTTGTGCCGTTGATCATGCCGTCGATAACTTCGTCTGTTACATAAACGGGTTCCATGGTGTTGTTCATATCCAGCAGCCACTGATAAGCTTCCTGAATTTCATCCTGATTGTCTGTGTTCATGGAGTAGCCCAGTGCTTTGAAGGCCATCATGAAGGAGTCACGTTCGGAGTCATACACATAGATTTTGCCTTTGTAATCTGTGTTGTGCAGGATGTTGTAACCCTGTTCTTCCACAACGGCAGGGTCTACGTTATTGTGGTTGTAAACGATACCTACACTGCCCCAGAAGTAAGGTACGGAATATGTGTTTTCGGGGTCATAAGGCAGATTTTTTACGCCTTCTGCCAGGTTGGAGATGTTAGGGATCAGGGACAGATCCAGTTCCTGCAGCATGCCTTCTTTGATCAGTCTTTCGATCATGTAATCGGAAGGAACCAGCACGTCATAGGAATCCCCTGCCTGCAGTTTTGTGTACATGGTTTCGTTGGAGTCGAAGTATTCCACGATAACCTTTACGCCGAATTCTTTTTCAAAATTGGAAATCAGGTCTTCGCCCATGTATTCGCCCCAGTTGTAGAGCTTCAGGGTATCGGAACCATATTTTTCCACTGCATCTGCGGAAGATGCACCGCTGCCGCCGCAGCCTGCCAGCAGCATTACGCTTGCAAGAGCCATAGCAATTAATTTTTTCATACCTTTTTTCTCCTTTTCTCTTTGATGATGGGTACTACGTTGACAACGATCAACACAACCGTGATGATGGCAATGACCAGAGTGGACAATGCGTTGATGGAAGGGTTGACACGTTTGCTCATGGTATACACCAAAATAGAAATATTGTTCACACCATTGCCGGTGACGAAATAAGAAATGATGAAATCGTCAAAGCTCATGGTGAAAGCAATCAGCGCGCCGGAAACGATACCGGGCATGATCTGGGGCACGATGACCTTTGTCAATGCCTGCATAGGTGTGGCACCCAGATCCAGTGCCGCGTCCGCCAGATTAGGGTCCAAAGACCGCAGTTTCGGGGATACGGACAGGATAACATAAGGCGTACAGAACATAATGTGCGCCAGCAGCAGTGTAGTGAAGCCTTTATTGATGCCCAATGCGCTGAAGAACATCAGAAGGCCGATGGCTGTTACGATTTCCGGGTTCATGATGGGCAGGTTATTCACCTGTTCCACCACGTTGCGGAGGGCTTTCCGGGAACGGGAAAGACCGATGGCAGCCAATGTACCTGCCACTGTGGAAATGATGGTTGCCAGAATGGCAATGACGATGGTATAAACCACCGACTGCATCATGGCACTGTCAGAAAACATCTTTTCATACCACCGCAGTGAAAAACCGCTGAACTTTGTCAGGGAGCGGGAGTCATTAAAGGAAAAGACGATGATATACAGTATGGGCAGATAGAAGAATAACGCCGTGATGCCCAAAATAAGTTTGGCGCCGATTCTGTGTCTTTTTTCTTCCACGGCTTATTCCCCCCTTCCGTTTGCTGCCGGGTCTGTGTCTACTTTTCTGGTCAGATACATGGAAATCATGATGATGACTGCCATGATCAAAGAGATGGCACTGCCGAAGTTCCAGTCGCCGCTGGTGAGGAACTGGGTTTCGATGACGTTACCGATGAGGACATACTGTCCGCCGCCCAGCAGTTTGGGAATGAAGAAGCTGGACACCGCAGGCAGGAATACCAGTGTGATGCCGCTGAGAACACCGGGCAAACTCAGAGGCAGTGTCACGCGCAGGAAGCACTGCATGCGGTTTGCGCCCAGGTCGCTGGCTGCTTCCAGCAGGCTCTTGTCCATTTTCGCCAGAGAGGTATGAATCTGCAAAATCATAAAAGGAATGAAGTTATAGACCATACCCAGTACCACGGCGAATGTGGTATACATCATTTTGAAAGGTCCAATGCCAAACAGTCCGAAAAAGCTGTTCAAAAGACCATCGTCCTGCAAAATGCCCACCCATGCGTAAGTACGCACCAGCATATTGATCCATGTGGGCAGTGTAATCATGAGAATCCAGAACATCTTGCTTTTTTCCGGGCCAGTTGCAATGGCATAAGCAATGGGATAGCCCAGAAGGACGCAGATGATGGTGGTGAATATTGCAATGATCAGGGAGCGCTTCAATACATCCAGGAACACGGCGTCACTGAAGAATCTGCCGAAGTTTTCCAGTGTGAAGCGGAAGGTGGTCACATCGTTGCCCTCTTTGGTGAACGCATACAGCAAAATCATCAGCATGGGCACAACGATCATAATGGCAATCCAGACCACGTAAGGATATACCATACTGCGAAACTGTCGCATTTTTCCGCCTCCTTTCCTTACTGCTCTCTGGACATGATATGAATGTCTTCGGGTTCAAAGATGAGGCCAACTTCTTCCCCTACTTCATGTTTGTCCGTGGTATCTACCTTATATTCATACCCCTTGGTGGCAAAAGTTACATCGTAAATGCCGGGGGTGATGTTTTCAGGATCGAAGTCATATTTGACGTCGGTGATTTCAACAGGCATATCGTCTTCCAAGGAAAATGCCACAGCGTTTGCCCATGTTTTCAGGTCTGTATCCAAAGCGATGGATTCCTGAATTTCGTCTACCTTTTTGAAGAAGTTCACAGCGAAGATATATTCTTCGTTTTCTTCACTGGTGACACGGTTTTCATCCTTCACGATCATGTTCACCGTTACGGATGTACCAGCCGCTGTGGAGAAGGTTACGGGGTAAGTGCCGTTTTCCTTTTTGATGTTGTACTTCACTTCTTTGATGGAGATGAGCTCGTCCTCATCGGGGTTCCACGCCTGGGCGTCGGCACGGGCAATGATGGTAGCTTCATCCAGTTCTTCTACGTCGTCCACATCCAGATAGAAGTCGTTGGCAGACATTTTTTCGTTTGCTGCTTCGTTGAATACAGGCTGGTCGTTAGACACCTGCATTTTTACGGTGATTTCTGTACCCACTTTTGTTTCCACCATGGTTTCATAGTGTACGCCTTTGAACAGTACGGATTTGACAACGCCTTTCAGCTTGCCCTGTTCTCTGGGTACGATATCCAGGTCTTCGGGGCGGATGACAACGTCAACCACTTCATTTTTATCAAAGCCGTCATCCACGCAGTCAAATTTTCTGCCTTCAAACATAACTTTGTAATCTTCCAGCATAACGCCTTCGATGATGTTACTTTCGCCGATGAAGTTGGCAACGAATTCATTGACAGGTTCGTTGTAAATATCTGTAGGGCTGCCAATCTGCTGGATTTCCCCGTCTTTCATAACAACGATCTTGTCGGACATTGTCAGGGCTTCTTCCTGGTCGTGGGTTACGAAAATGAATGTGATACCCACTTCCTGCTGGATTTTTTTCAGTTCGTGCTGCATTTCCTGACGGAGTTTCAAGTCCAGTGCGCCCAGAGGTTCGTCCAGAAGCAGTACGCTGGGTTCGTTTACCAGCGCTCTTGCAATGGCAACACGCTGCTGCTGACCGCCGGACATTTCTGTTACGTTCTTGTCAGCGAAATCTTCCAGATTCACCAGTTTCAGCATACGTTTTACTTTCTGTTCGATGATGTCTTTGGGTTCTTTTTTGATTTTCAGACCAAAGGCGATATTGTTGTATACGTTCATGTGGGGGAACAGGGCGTATTTCTGGAATACGGTGTTGATTTCCCGTTTATAAGGAGGGATTTTGCTGATATCCTCTCCGTCAAAGAGAACTGTGCCTTCGTTTGGTGTCAGGAAACCACCCAGAATACGCAGCAGTGTGGTTTTCCCGCAGCCGCTGGGGCCCAGCAGTGTCACAAACTCATTTTCATAGATGTCCAGATTGACACCTTTCAGTACCAGTTTGCCGTCAAATTCCTTGACGATATTTTTAAACTGAATCAGTTTCTTTTTCATAGGCGGCTACTCCTTTTTCTTGTCACTTTTTCAGAACAGCGGCGGTGTGGAAACCCAGATGACCTTTGCCGTTGTTTTTTTCTCATTTTTCAGATAATGGCGGTTCTTGCCGGAGAGATAGAATGTTTCCCCCTTGTGGATCACATGGCTCTCCTCGCCGCAGACCAGTGTCACGCAGCCCTCCGCCACATAGCCGAATTCCTCACCGCTGTGGGGGTCCATCACAAAGGATTCCCCGCCCTGAGGCAATTCCACCATGATCGGTTCCATTTCGTTTTTCTGTGTATTGGGCACGATCCAGTGCACCGTATAATTTTCCCGCTCATCCACAAAAAAGTCCTTTTTGTGGAAAACGATCTGCTCCTCCTTGTCCTCCCGGAAAAATTCCGAAAGACTGCTGCCCAATGCCTCTACGATGTCGTTGAGGGTGGCAATGGAAGGAGAGGTCAGATTTCGCTCCATCTGGGAGAGAAATCCCTTTGTCAGCTCACTGCGGCTGGCCAGTTCTTCCAGCGTCAGACCCTTCTGGATCCTGAGCTGTTTGATCTTGTGGCCGATATCCATAAATAACACCTCGTTGTGTAGAAATACTAAACTTTCTGATTATTTTTACGAAACCTAAATCATTATACATCTTTTGTCATGAAAAGCAAGAGAAAATAAACAAAAAATTTCATTTATTAAACTTTTTGACATTTTGCGGCAAAAAGCCCTTCCAAAAGAAACCAAAATTGTACGCTTCCACGACGGCCGGAAAACCCAGACTTTACGCAGATTTTACAGAAACCGAAAACAGGCGGAAGTTTTCCAATACCAAACGAAAATATCAGAATTTCTAAACCCCATTTTCCCCAAAAAACTGTCTTTGCACTGTCCCTTCGGGCACGCTGGACAGCAGAAAGAAAAATACTCATGAAAAAAAATCAGCAAATCCACTGTTTTTTTCTGTATTGATGAAAATACAATCTATTTTTATATGCAAATTCACATGTTTTTTTATACATACATTTTGTTTTGCGTGAATTTCGCACAAAAAATCCGCCTTTTTTCATGTATAAAAAGCCATACACTCCATGTCCGCCACCCATTGACAAACAAGCGTGTGATGTGGTTTCATAAGTATCAAATCTATTCCACAGATTGATACAAAAGAGAATGTTTATGATGAATGTAAGACACAAAGGAGGAAACAAGTATGGTGCGTTATGCGAAAAGAATGGAACAACTGACTAATTCCGATATCGGCGATCTGCTGAAACTGATTGCAAGACCCGATATTATTTCCTTCGCAGGCGGTCTGCCCGCAGCAGAACTGTTTCCCGTAGACCAGCTCCGTCAGGCGTGCGACGCTGTCATGGAGGAAATGGGGAAAGTAGCCTGTCAGTATTCTTCTACAGAAGGCTTCCCTGCACTGCGGGAAAAAATCGCTGAGCGAATGAAAGCGAAAAATAATATTGAAACGGATGCGGACCATATTCTGGTGACCAGCGGTTCTCAGCAGGGTCTGGATTTCTCCGCCCGTGTATTTGTAGATAAAGGTGACGTGATCCTGATGGAAAGCCCTTCCTATCTGGGTGCCATCAATGCTTTCAAAGCATGTGAACCTACCTTTATGGAAGTACCTACAGACGAAGACGGTATGGTCATGGAAGAACTGGAAAAAATCCTGGCAACCACACCGAACGTAAAGATGATCTATGTCATCCCCGATTTCCAGAACCCCACCGGCAGAACATGGACACTGGAACGCCGTCACAAATTTATGGAAATCATCAATAAATATGAAATCCCCGTCATCGAAGATAACCCTTACGGCGAACTGCGTTTTGAAAACGAAAACATGCCCGCTCTGAAATCTCTGGATACCAAAGGGCTGGTTGTATTCCTGGGTACCTTCTCCAAGATTCTGGTACCTGGCTATCGTCTGGGCTGGGTTTGCGCTTCCGATGAAATCCTGTCTATGTTTAACTTCATCAAACAGGGTGCGGACCTGCAGACACCTACCGTTACCCAGCTGGAAGCCAACAAATATATGGAAATGTTCGACCTGGACAAACATGTTGACACCATCCGCGAACTGTACAAACACAGACGTGACGTGATGATGAAAACCATGGAAGAAACATTCCCCAAAGAAGCAAAATTCACACATCCCGACGGCGGTCTGTTCACATGGGTAGAACTGCCTGAATACATCGACACCCGTAAAATGGCACTGCAGTGTCTGGAAAAGAAAGTTGCCTATGTTCCCGGCGGCTCCTTCTTCCCTAACGGCGGTCATGAAAACTGCTTCCGTATGAACTATTCCTGCATGCCTGACGACAAGATCGTAGAAGGCGTCAAAGCCATTGCAGAAGTCATCAAAGCAAACTTGAAATAATCTATCTCCTATTAAAGGATACACTAAGTCCTCCGCTGTGCCGCATACAGCGAAGGACTTTTCGTGTATAGCCTCGGCTGTCATCCCCTTCCCCTTTGGATGACAGCCATTTTTATTTCTCTGCGTTGTATCTGTCCGCCTCCCGTGTTAAAATACAGAAAAATCACACTTATTTTTAAGGAGGCTTTGCCATGCGACCCTCAGAACGCATCCAACAATATCGAAAACCCCTGCTGATCGGCATGGTCCTGTTCAGCTGTATCGTGGGCGGCTGCCTGTTTCCCATCGTCAACTGCAACCCGGAAAACCCCGTGGAAACAAGTCTGGTCATGAAAACCATCATCCTGTTGTCCGTTTTCATATTTTATACAGAACTGGGCATGCTCCAAGCCGCCCTGTTTCCCAATGGCTCCATTGGCTTTGCGGCAGCCCTGAATCTGGGAATGACAGTGCTTGGTCTGATTTTCCGCTATCTGCTGGAATACGGGGAGGTTTCCAACACCTATAACTTCACTGCCGCCAATGTGGCACTGCATTTGTTTGCCCTGACCATTTTGCCCCTGATGACCTATATTTCCCGAAAACAAAAATCCTGATTGCATTCCAAAAGCTTTCTGCCTTTGAGGCAGAAGGCTTTTTTGCGAAAATGGCAAAAGCTGTTATTTTTTTCGCAATCTTTTTTCCCTCTCTTTGGCTCTTTTAGGTCAAAAACACCCTTTTCATAAGAACTGTATAAAAAACCATACAATGTGACAAAAACTATTTCCCTTAAAACCTGATGCACAGGCGAAAACGTGAAGAAATTCGTCTTTTTCCCAATTCTTTTGAGCAAAAATTAATAGCTTTCTTTTGAAAGTTCCCATTGACTTTGTGTATTATTTGTGTTTTAATAAAGAAAAGGGGTTATTTTTTAGTAATTTGTCTGATATGCCCTCCCTTTTCGGCAGCATGTCAGACAGCAACTTGAAACTATTATTTATCAAATTCTATTTACATAAGGAGGAATTTTACATGGTACAGTATGCAAACAGAATGAATCTCTTAAAAGGTTCCGAAATCAGAGAATTGCTGGCGCTGACATCCAAACCCGACATCATTTCCTTTGCCGGTGGTATGCCCGCTCCTGAACTGTTCCCTTGTGAAGGCGTTAAACAGGCTTGTATCAAAGTTATGGACGAAGTTGGTCAGGTTGCTCTGCAGTATACATCCACAGAAGGTCTGCCTTCTCTGCGTGAAAAACTGGTTGCTAGAATGAAAGCGAAAAACGGCATCGATACAGATATCGATCACGTTCTGATCACCAGCGGCTCTCAGCAGGGTCTGGATTTCTCCGCTCGTATCTTCCTGAACCCCGGCGACGTTGTTCTGCTGGAAAGCCCTTCCTACCTGGGTGCTGTAAACGCATTCAAAGCTTGTGAACCTAAATTCATCGAAGTTCCTACAGACGATGACGGTATGATCACAGAAGAACTGGAAAAAATCCTGGCTACAACAGAAAACGTAAAAATGATCTACGTTATCCCCGACTTCCAGAACCCTACAGGTAAAACATGGTCTCTGGAAAGACGTCATAAATTCATGGATATCATCAACAAATATGAAATCCCTGTAATCGAAGACAACCCTTACGGCGAACTGCGTTTCGAAGGCGAAAACATGCCTTCCCTGAAATCCCTGGATACTAAAGAACTGGTTGTATTCCTGGGCACATGCTCCAAGATCCTGGCTCCTGGTCTGCGTATCGGCTGGATCTGCGCATCCAAAGAAAACCTGGTGAAATACAACTTCATCAAACAGGGTGCTGACCTGCAGTCCTCCACAATCGACCAGCTGATCGCTGACAGATTCCTGGATATGTACGATCTGGACGCTCACGTTGAAAAGATCAAAGACGTATATCGTAAGAGACGTGACGTTATGCTGAAAACAATGGAAGAAACATTCCCTAAAGAAGTGAAATTCACACATCCCGAAGGCGGTCTGTTCACATGGTGCGTACTGCCCGAATACATGGATGCAAAAGTACTGGCTCAGCAGTGCCTTGAAAAGAAAGTTGCTTACGTTCCCGGCGGCAGCTTCTTCCCTAACGGCGGCAAAGAAAACCACTTCCGTCTGAACTACTCCTGCATGCCTGAAGACAAGATCAAAGAAGGTATCACAAGAATTGCAGAAGTTCTGAAAGCTAACCTGAAATAAGTCTTCCCGGATCGAAGATTCATTCTAAACAAACAAAACAAAAGAGCGGATATCGCAAAAGCGGTATCCGCTTTTTTTGTTTTTGGATAACGAAATGAGGGGACAAAAAAGCCGAAATCCTTGTCATGCCAAAGGATTTTGGCTTTCTTATGATATTGAGATTTTATTTGATATATTTTCTTCTGAAGTGAGCCAGCTTTTACACTTTCCCTTAAGAAATAAAACCAATATGTTCTTAAGGGCAAGTTTCTTTTTTAATCCTACTTTTTTTGTATTGTTTTTTGCGAAAATGTGCTATAATAACGGACAAATATCTTTGTGCCAAAAACCCTTTGGCGCTGATCTGAAAGGAGTGTATTTCCATGAAAGTGGCTTTGATACAAATGCAGGTAGCATCTTCCCCCGGGGAAAATTTACAGACTGCCCGCACCCATCTGAAAGACGCGGCAGCTGGCGGCGCGGACATTGCCGTTTTGCCGGAAATGTTCTGTTGTCCTTACGAAACCCCCAATTTCCCTCGCTTTGCCCAGAAGGAAGGCGGCGAAATCTGGCAGGCATTATCAGATATGGCAAAGGAAAACAGCTTGTATCTGGTGGCTGGCTCTGTGCCCGAGGACGACGGCGGCAAGACTTACAACACATCTTATGTATTCGACCCGGAAGGCAAATGCATTGCCAAACACCGGAAAGTCCATCTTTTTGACATCGACGTCAAAGGCGGTCAGCGGTTCATGGAATCGGAAACACTCACCGCCGGTGACAGCCTTACCACATTCGACACCCCCTGGGGAAAAATGGGGCTGTGCATCTGCTATGACATTCGTTTTCCCGAATGGATGCGGCTTATGACCCTGGAAGGAGCGAAAGCTGTTTTCATCCCTGCCGCTTTCAATATGACCACTGGCCCTGCCCACTGGGAACTGTCTTTCCGGGCACGGGCGCTGGATAACCAGATTTATCTCTTTGGCTGCGCTCCCGCAAGGGACATGGAGGCATCCTATCATTCTTGGGGACATTCCATTGCCACAAACCCTTGGGGCGAAGTCATGGCACAATTAGACGAAACAGAAGGCATCCTTTTCGCTCATGCGGATTTTGAACGGGAAGATGCCATTCGCGACCAATTGCCCCTGCTCCGCCATCGTCGCGTGGATTTATACGAGCTGCGGGAAATCAAGAAATGAGGTGTAATATGAAGAAAGAAACCATTTACCTGGCAGGCGGCTGCTTCTGGGGAACAGAAAAATATATGGAAACAGTGCCCGGCGTGCTCTCCACCCGTGTGGGTTACGCTTTGGGCAAAAAAGAAGGCGTGGAACAGAAAGTATGGGACACCGTCACTTACGAGGAAGTCTGCAACCACAGCGGTCACGCTGAAACGGTGGAAGTTGTCTTTGACGCAGACGAAACCACATTGACCAACATTTTGCAGGACTATTTCTACACCATCGACCCCACTTCTCTTGGCAGACAGGGAGCAGACTTCGGTATCCAGTACCGCACAGGCATTTACAGCCTGACAGAAGACCAGCAGAAAGTGGCGGCGGAAGCTTTGGCGGAACTTCAGACCAAATACGACCGCCCTGTGGTGGTAGAAAACCTGCCTTTGCTGCAATTTATTCCCGCTGAGGAATACCACCAGAAATATCTCACCAAAAATCCCGGCGGTTACTGCCATATCAATTTTGCCAAAATTGAAAAAGAAAAAGCCCGCTGCATCAATCCCGAGGATTACAAAGTTATGACAAAGGAAGAAATGCGGGAAAACCTCACAGAAATGCAGTACAACGTGACCCAGCAGAACGCCACAGAACCCCCTTTCCAGAACGAATTCTGGGATAAGGAAACACCGGGGCTGTATGTGGACATCACTTCCGGGGAGCCCATGTTTTCCTCCAAGGATAAATTCATTTCTGCCTGCGGTTGGCCTGCTTTCGCAAAGCCCATTGACCCCAATGCCATCAATGAATACGACGACCTTTCTCTGAACCGTATTCGTACGGAAGTCCGCAGCCGGGTAGGCAATGCCCATCTGGGACATGTCTTCGACGACGGCCCCGCAGAACTGGGCGGCATGCGCTACTGCATCAACAGCGCAGCCCTCCGTTTCATCCCCAAAGAGGACATGGAAAAGGAAGGCTACGGCGCTTTTCTGCCTTATGTAGAGGAAGATGCATAAAAAATCCCTCTTTTTCCCTTTTTCCTGAGGAAAAGACGGAAACAAGGTTGTGTTTTTCCCAAAAACAGGCTACAATAAAGGACAGGTGAAATAACGCAATTTTGCATAAAGGAGAGATACTCGTGGATTTGAACACCGTAAAATCAATTTACCGCAGCACAGCGGACTATGCCAATAAAGAAGTGACACTGGGCGGCTGGATCCGTACCATGCGTGTATCCAAAAATTTCGGCTTCATCGAACTGAACGACGGTTCTTTCTTCAAGAACATCCAGATCGTATTTGAAGCAGACGCGCTGTCCAACTACGCAGAAATCACAAAACTGGGTGTTGGCGCTGCCATCATCGTCAAAGGCCTGCTGGTGGAAACACCCGAAGCAAAACAGCCCTTTGAAGTAAAGGCACAGGAAATCGCCATCGAAGGCACTTCCACTCCCGACTACCCTCTGCAGAAAAAACGTCACAGCGTAGAATTCCTGCGCCAGATCGCTTATCTGCGTCCCAGAACAAACATGTTCTCCGCAACATTCCGTGTGAGAAGCTTGATTGCATATGCAATCCATCAGTTCTTCCAGGGCAAAGGCTTTGTATACGCACATACTCCCATCATCACCGGCAGCGACTGCGAAGGCGCTGGGGAAATGTTCCGCGTTACCACACTGGACCTGAACAACCTGCCCAAGAAAGAAGACGGCACTGTAGACTTCTCCAAAGACTTCTTCGGCAAAGAAACAAACCTGACAGTAAGTGGTCAGCTTTCCGCTGAAACATTTGCAATGGCATTCCGCAATGTTTACACATTCGGCCCCACATTCCGTGCAGAAAACTCCAACACAGCGCGTCATGCTGCTGAATTCTGGATGATCGAGCCCGAAATGGCTTTCGCTGATCTGGAAGACAACATGGAAGTGGCAGAAGAAATGCTGAAATATATCATCCAGTATGTACTGGACAACGCTCCCGAAGAAATGGAATTCTTCAACAGCTTCGTAGACAAAGGCCTGCTGGACAGACTGCATAACATCCTAAACAACGACTTTGGCCGTGTGACATACACAGAAGCCGTTGATCTGCTGATCAAATCCGGCAAGAAATTCGAATATCCCGTTTCCTGGGGCATCGACCTGCAGACAGAACACGAACGCTATCTGACAGAAGAAATCTTCAAAAAACCTGTATTCGTGACTGACTATCCTAAGGACATCAAAGCATTCTACATGCGCATGAACGATGACAACAAGACCGTTGCCGCTATGGACCTGCTGGTTCCCGGCGTTGGCGAAATCATCGGCGGCAGCCAGAGAGAAGAACGTCTGGAACTGTTGGAAAAACGTATGGACGAACTGGGTCTGAAGAAAGAAGACTACTGGTGGTATCTGGATCTGCGCAAATACGGCGGCACCAGACACTCCGGTTATGGTCTGGGCTTCGAACGTGCGGTAATGTACCTGACAGGTATGAGCAACATCCGTGACGTACTGCCTTACCCTAGAACTGTTAAGAACGCAGAATTCTAATATTTTCAAACAAAAAACAGCTAACGCAAGTTAGCTGTTTTTTTATTCCGAAATTTATTATAATGCAGGATATCCCACATCAATCCAATTTTCCCCATCATATTCCTGAATCTGTTTGACCAACTTTTTCAGATATGGTTCTGCATTTTCATTTCTTGCATACCAAACCAATGCCTGTCCAAAACCATACCCCCATTTTTGCGCCACAGGCGCCTCCCACTCTTTCAAACCACGAACTTCTTCTGGCAACAGTACGCAATCTTCCTCTTTTGCCTGCATATAATAATCCTGATAATTCCCATCCCATAACATATAAGATTCCCCATATCGATAAACTGCGGCATGTTGATACCATCCAACAATAACCGCTTTATTTTTTCCTGTATCTTCTTGTTTTTGTGTCGCACACCACACCACCAGAACATCTTCAACAGTATCTTCCTTTTTCAGCAATTCACACCCTCGTATATTTTCAATATGCAATTCATTTTTTCTATCTTTCACTGTGGACTTCGTTTCCACAAACCCACGGCAATATGTTTCTTTCTCAAATCTATCAAAAACAGATAAAAAATTTCGTTCCTCCATACCTCGACCATTCTCGGCAACGTAACTACCCCCATTATGAGGCTCATCAATCCCTTCCTGCACCCCTTTATAATACTTCATAGACGCAATTTTACAAAATAATATCCGCATATCCATCTCCCCCTGATATTTCAATAGTTCTTAATTTGATTATGGCAAGGAGAAATCAAAAAAACAATATGAATTGTGACAGAAAATCCCATTTCACAGCATAAATTCCCATTTCACACACTCATATGCACCGCATATTAATGTATATATTCAATTTTCATGCATAATTCAGCAATTTTATATGCTGCATATAGATGCACCCCCTTTCTTTCTTGCAATTTTCACAAAACCATTTCTTTTCAAACTCACTGCATCTCTTGTACTTATTGGGATATTACCCAAAATTTGCCACCTATTTTCGTTCTGTACCACCAATTCCCCGAACTTGTATAAATATGCGTATTTTTATTGACTTTCCCGTATAAACATTTATAATAATACCATAACATTCAGCAAATCAAAGGAAATGAGGTATGTTTATGCCATACAAAGTATACATCGACGGGCAGGCAGGCACCACAGGCTTACAGCTCCAAGAAAAGCTGTCCCACCACGACGGCGTGGAACTGCTGCTCATCGCGGAAGAAAAAAGAAAAGACGAAGCCGAACGGAAACGGCTCATGAATCTGGCGGATGTGGTTTTCCTTTGCCTGCCTGACGCGGCAGCAAAAGAAGCCGTGAAGCTGGTGGAAAATCCCAATACCTGCATCATTGATGCCAGCACCGCTCACAGAACGGCGGAAGGTTGGACTTACGGTTTCCCGGAACTTTCTCCGGCACACAGAGAAGCCATCATCCACTCCAAACGCATTGCCAACCCCGGCTGTCACGCTACAGGGTTCATTGCGGCGGCATATCCACTGGTGCATCTGGGCATCGTTGCTCCTGATTATCCCTTCACCGCTCACAGCCTCACGGGCTACAGCGGCGGCGGCAAATCCATGATTGCCGAATACGAAGCAGAGGAACGCTCCTACCAGTTCGACAGCCCCAGACAGTATGGTCTTTCTCAGATGCATAAACATCTGCCGGAAATGCAGCACGTCACCGGCATCACACAGCCCCCTGTGTTTATGCCCATTGTCTGCGACTTCTACAGCGGCATGGCAACCTGCATTCCCCTGCACGCAAACCTGTTCCAGAAGAAAGTCACCAAGGCAGAACTGGTGGCAATGCTGCAGGACTACTACAAGGGACATCCCCTCATTTCCGTGGAAGATACGGACGTTGGTTTCTTAGCTGCCAACGAAATCAGAAACACCAACAAACTGAAACTTTACATTGAGGGCAATGACGAGAGAATGACCCTCATCAGCGTATTTGACAACTTAGGCAAAGGCGCTTCCGGCGCAGCAGTACAGAACATGAATCTGGTGCTGGGTCTGCCGGAAACCACCGGTTTGATTTGATACAGCCTTACAAAAGAAAGGATGAAATACTTATGAAGAAGATCACAGGCGGCGTCACCGCCCCCAAAGGTTTTACGGCCGCAGGCATCCATTGCGGCATCCGCAATAACCATACAAAAAAAGATCTGGCACTGCTTTACAGCGAAGTTCCCTGCAACGCAGCAGCCGTTTATACACAGAATAAAGTTTATGGCGCACCCATCACCGTCACAAAAGCAAACATTGCCGACGGTATGGCACAGGCTATGATCTGCAACAGCGGCAACGCCAACACCTGCAACGCCGACGGTGTGGAAAAAGCAGAAATGATGTGCGAAATGACTGCAAAAGCGCTGGGCATTTCCCCCAAAGACATCATCGTCGCTTCCACAGGCGTCATCGGCATGACACTGAACATTGAACCCATTGCATCCGGCATCCCCAAACTGGCGCCCATCCTGTCCAAGGATGGTCATCTGGATGCTGTGCATGCCATCATGACCACAGACACCAAACCCAAGGAAGAAGCATACGAAATCGAAATCGGCGGCAAAACCGTTTCCATCGGCGCCATGGCAAAAGGCAGCGGCATGATTCACCCCAACATGGCAACCATGCTGGGCTTCCTGACAACAGACTGTGCCATCACCACACCTATGCTCCAGAAAGCACTGAAACTGGCTGTGGACGACACATTCAACATGGTCAGCGTAGACGGCGACACTTCCACCAACGACATGGTTTCCATCATGGCAAACGGCTTGGCAGAAAACCCCGTCATCGACAGCGAAGGTCCTGACTTCGACGCTTTCCTTTTGGTTGTAAAAGAAATCTGCACATCCATGGCGAAGAAAATCGCAGGCGACGGCGAAGGTGCCACAAAACTGGTGGAATGCAGCGTTCACCACGCACCTGACACCAAACTGGCAAAAGCCATTTCCAAATCCATCATCACTTCCAGCCTCACAAAGGCTGCTATGTTCGGCGCAGACGCCAACTGGGGACGTATCCTTTGTGCCATCGGCTACACCGAAGGTGATTTTGCCGTAGACACCATTTCCGTTACCATTTCCTCTCCCAAAGGCGAAATTTTGGTATGCGAAAAAGGCGCAGGCGTTCCTTTCGATGAAGACAAAGCAAAAGAAATCCTCCTGCAGGAAGAAATCCACATTGACGTGGATATGCAGCAGGGAGACGGCGAAGCCACCGCTTGGGGCTGCGACCTGACATACGATTACGTGAAAATCAACGGCGACTACCGCACATGATGGGAGGGCAGACAACATGAAAGACATCAATACCATGAAGGCAACAGTCCTGACGGCTGCTCTGCCTTACATTCAGAAATATTACGGCAAAACCGTTGTCATCAAATACGGCGGCAACGCCATGATTCATCCCGATTTGAAAAAAGCCGTTATGAGTGACATCATCCTTCTTTCTCTGGTTGGTATCCATGTGGTGCTCATCCACGGCGGCGGCCCGGAAATCAGTGGCATGCTGAAAAAACTGGACATCGAATCCCGCTTCGTCAACGGTCTGCGCTACACCGACAAAGAAACAGCGGAAGTGGTACAGATGGTACTGGCTGGGAAAACAAACAAAGATCTGGTTGGCCTGATCGGTCAGCTGGGGGGCAAAGCCGTTGGCCTCTGCGGCATTGACGGCTGCATGATTCAGGCGAAAAAACTGGAAGGTGATTACGGCTATGTAGGCGACATCACCAAAATCGACACCACCCCCATTGTAAACGCCATCAACAGCGGTTACATCCCCGTCGTTGCCACCGTTGGCACCGACTGCAAAGGCAATATTTACAACATCAACGCCGATACAGCAGCAGCTGAAATCGCCGGCGCACTCCACGCAGAAAACATCATCACTCTCACAGACATCCGCGGTCTCATGGAAGATGTCAACGACGAAGACTCCCTCATCCCCGTGGTGCATGTGGATGAAGTGGCAGATCTGGTGGAAAAAGGCATCATCAGCGGCGGCATGATTCCCAAAGTACAGAGCTGTGAAAACGCAGTGCGTGCAGGGGTGAAAAAAGCCGTTATGATCGACGGCAGAATCGAACATTCCATACTGGTGGAAATGTTCTCCGACGAAGGTATCGGCACCATGTTTTTACCATAAAAAAGAAGGAGGGAAACACATGGATTTTCAGACAGCAAAACAATATGACGATGAATACATCATCCATTCCTATGGCAGATTCCCCGTGCTCCTGACAAAAGGCAAAGGCGCCACTGTACAGGACGACACAGGCAAAACATATATCGACTTTACCAGCGGCATCGGCGTAAACGCTTTGGGCTTTTGCGACGACAGCTGGGTGCAGGCAGTGAGCGCACAGCTGCAAACTTTGCAGCACACTTCCAACCTGTATTACACAGAACCCTGCATTCAGGCAGCGAAACTCCTCTGTGAAAAAAGCGGCATGAAAAAAGTATTTTTCGGCAACAGCGGTGCGGAAGCCAACGAAGGCGTCATCAAAGCCGCAAGAAAATACAGCTTTTTGAAATACGGCGCAAGCAGAAACAAAATCATTGCCCTGCAGAACTCTTTCCACGGCAGAACCATGGCAGCCCTTTCCGCTACAGGACAGGACGCTTACCACAATTTCTTCTTCCCCTTCGTGGACGGCTTTGTATTTGCCAAAGCAAATGACTTTGCCGACATCCTTTCCAAAATGACTGATGATGTTTGCGCAGTCATGCTGGAAACGGTACAGGGGGAAGGCGGCGTAGTTCCGCTGGACAAAGAATATGTGCAGGCAGTGGCTAAAGCCTGCAAGGAAAAAGACATCCTGCTCATTGTGGACGAAGTACAGACAGGCATGGGCAGAACAGGCTCCCTGTTCAGCTACCAGCAGTTCGGCATCCAGCCTGACCTGGTATCCTGTGCAAAGGGTCTGGGCGGCGGCCTTCCCATTGGGGCGGTGCTGTTCGGAGAAAAAACAGAAACCGTATTCGTTCCCGGCGACCACGGCTCCACATTCGGCGGCAACCCTGTAGTATGTGCCGGTGCGGTACATATTCTGAATACCATGGACGAAGCCTTTTTGCAGGATGTACAGAAAAAAGGCGCATATCTGAAAGAAAAAATCGAAAAAATGCCCCACGTTGAAAACGTAGCAGGCCTTGGCATGATGCTGGGCATCCAGTTGGATGTGGAAGCGAAACCCGTTATCAACGCTTTGCTGGAAGCAGGACTTTTGGTACTTTCCGCAAAGACCAAAATCCGTCTGCTGCCTCCTCTGACCATCACACAGGAGGAACTGGACAAAGGACTTAACATTTTGGAACAGACACTGGCTTCACTTTGATTGAGAAAGGAAGATAATATATGAAACATTTTCTGAAACTTTTAGACCTGACAACAGAAGAAATCCTGGAACTGCTGGACCTGGCAGACCAGTTGAAATTACAGAAAAAACAGGGCATTGAACACCCTATCCTGAAAGGCAAAACACTGGGCATGATTTTTGAAAAATCCTCTACCAGAACCCGTGTATCCTTTGAAACAGGCATGTATCAGCTGGGCGGTCATGCGCTGTTCATCAGCTCCAAAGACGCACAGATCGGTCGTGGCGAACCTACAGAAGACACCGCAAGAGTGCTGTCCCGTTATCTGGACGGCATCATGATCCGTACTTTTGAACAGGAAGAAGTGGAAACACTGGCAAAATACGGCTCCATCCCCATCATCAACGGTTTGACAGACTTCTGCCATCCCTGTCAGGTCATGGCTGACCTGCAGACCATCCGGGAACACAAAGGCAAACTGGAAGGTCTGAAAATGTGCTACATCGGCGACGGCAACAACATGGCAAACTCCCTCATCGTTGGCGGCCTGAAAGTTGGCATGTCCGTAAGCATTGCCTGCCCCAAAGATTATCAGCCTCATAAAGACGTTCTGGACTTTGCGGCACAGTACGGCGATAAATTCCAGATGACAGAAAGCCCTCTGGAAGCTGCCAAAAACGCTGACGTTGTCCTGACAGACGTTTGGGCTTCCATGGGTCAGGAAAGCGAACAGAAAATCAGAGAAGCTGCTTTCGCTGGCTTCCAGGTAAACGACGAACTGATGGCAGTGACAAACGAAGGCTGCATGGTACAGCATTGCCTGCCCGCTCACAGAGGCGAAGAAATCACAGCGGAAGTATTCGAAGCACACGCTGATGAAATTTTCGACGAAGCAGAAAACCGTCTGCACGCACAGAAAGCGATTCTGGTAAAACTGATGGCAGACTAATAAACCACACCCTGTCGTCAAAGGCTCATTTCATTCAAGCCTTTGACGAGTAGACAGAAGTATAAAGCCGAAGTTCCATCAGCTAAAAGCCTTGAAACTTCGGCTTTTCCCCTTGGGATTCCATTCGGGGAACCCCACACCGCAAGAGATGCGGACAGCCATTTATGGCTGGCATTTGCGAAGCAAATGTGTTGACCCCTTCGTTCCCCAAGCCCTTCAGCGTTTTTGAAAAAAGTATAAAACTTCGTTTTTCGACATACCAAAACCACCGAGAACAAGATGTTTCCGGTGGTTTTTCTATTTCTTTCGGCGCAGTTTATAGAACAAAATCACCCCCATCAACGCATCCAAACTCTGCATAAAATGGGACTTTTGCAGCAACGTTTTTTGTGTGTTGTATGCCTGAAATACCGGCTTTTGCGCCTATTTCCCTGCATTTTGCAGGGTTTTTTATTTTTTTTGGAAAAATTAGAAAAAATCCGTTGACAAATACCAAAGTTCTGTTATAATGATATCAAGTAGTAAATGATAATAATTATCAATTAAGAAATATTTTTAGTGTGTAAGGAGGAAAATATTATGATGAATCTGAAAGGTACAAAAACTGAAGCCAACCTGATGGCAGCATTTGCTGGTGAATCCCAGGCAAGAAACAAATACACATATTACGCAAGCAAAGCAAAAAAAGAAGGCTATGAACAGATCGCAGCTCTGTTCCTGGAAACAGCCAACAACGAAAAAGAACACGCAAAAATCTGGTTCAAACTGCTCCATGACGGCGCTGTGCCTTCCACAGCTGAAAACCTGCTGGACGCTGCACAGGGCGAAAACTACGAATGGACAGACATGTACGCTACATTCGCAAAAGAAGCAAGAGAAGAAGGCTTCGACCGCATTGCATACCTGTTTGAAGCAGTAGGCGAAATCGAAAAACATCACGAAGAACGCTACCGCAAACTGCTGGAAAACGTAGAAGGCGGTCTGGTATTCTCCAGAGATGGCGACATGATCTGGCAGTGCTCCAACTGCGGCCACATCCACGTTGGCAAACAGGCACCTCAGGTTTGCCCCGTTTGCGAACATCCTCAGGCTTACTTCCAGATCGAAGCAAGAAACTACTAATTCTAAAAACCTTGATACTCTCTTATCCCAATTTTTCATAGAACACTAAAAAAACGGCAGCCATCAGGCTGTCGTTTTTTTCTGTACTTTGTTATGGAGCATCCATGCGCAGGCCAAAGCGCAGAGGGCAAGCACGCCGCCGCCCAGCCCCAACAGGCGCATATCCAGTTTTTCCACAATGGCGCTGCCGCAGACAGAGCCGAAAGCAATGCCGAAGTTAAAGGAAAAAGAATTGGTGGACGCTGCCAATGTGATGGCGCCGGGATATTCCGCCGTGGCAATGTTCAGCACATTGACCTGTATGGGGGAATTTTGCAGGTACATGAGCAGACCAATGGCAAAAATCACCGCTATGCCTGCTACAGGGTTTCCCAATGCCACAGGCAGGATAAACATGCACGCCGCCAGAGCAACGTAAGTGAACCGCAGTTTATAAATGCCGTTTTTCAATGCCATACGACCGGAAATGAGGTTGCTGAACAGCACCATGACCCCGAACAGCAGCAGCACAAAACTGATGTACTGGGCAGGAATCCCCACATAATCCTCAAATACGGGGGTCAGGTAAGTATATAACACATAAGAAGCAGAAGCGCCAAAGAATACCGTCAGGATACTCAACAAGATACGGCTGTCTTTCAGCAGGACAAACTGCTGCATAATGCCGGAAGGCACTTTTTCATGTTTTCTGGGCAGAGAAACAAACATGAGCGCCAACACCAAAATGCTGCACAATGTAATGCCCACAAAAGCCGCCCGCCAGCTAAGCACATGGCTGATGGTGGTACCAATGGGCACGCCGAAAATAGACGCCAGAGAAAATCCCGCGAACACCCAGGAAACCACCGTTGCCCGATGTTCCAAAGAGGAAATATCCGGCACAAATGTCATGGAAACGGAAATGAGGGTACCGGAAACGATGGACAAGAGGATTCTCGCCGCCGCCAGCAAAGGATAATTAGGTGCAATGGCGCAGAGAAAATTCCCTACTACAAATACCACTGTCAGGGAAATGATGAGGGCGAACCGATGGAACCGCCCTGCCAAAGCCGCCGTGAAAGGCGTTCCCACAGCGTAAACAAAGGCAAACATGGAAACCAGAGAACCAGCAGTGGTGAGGGATACGGACAGCCCTTCGGAAATATCCGGCAATATCCCCACAATGATAAATTCGCTGGTGCCCAGTGCGAAACTCAGTAAAATCAGGGCAATGACAGGCATGGTGAATACCTTTTCTTTTTTTGGCATGATGCTTCTTCCTCTCTTCTTTCCAAATCCTGTATGATTATAGTCACCTGCCCTTCTCCCGTCAAGGAGGAAAATCCCGTGTTTTTTCTTGGAAAACGCCGTTGTTTTTATGGAATCTGCCCTGTCCTTGGCAAAAATATGGCTTTTCCCTTGCAAAAGGCCCGGGCTTTTCGTACAATCTACCCGTACACACTTTTTATGGAAAGGACTGTTTTTATGCAGCAAATCATATTGGCATCCAATTCTCCCCGGAGAAAAGAACTGCTGTCCATGCTTTCTGTGCCCTTCACCGTACAGGAAAGCCATGTGGACGAGCGGGCATTGGAGGAAGCGGACAGAAAAGCCGGCATCCGCCGCACTCCTGCGGAACAGGCATCATTCATGGCAGAAGCCAAAGGCACAGACGTAAGCCGCACCGCCCCCGCAAATTCCATCATCATTGCCGCCGACACCATGGTGGCGGATGGAGACACCATCCTTCACAAACCCAAGGACAAAGCCGACGCCAAAGCCATCCTGACCCATCTTTCCGGCAAAAGCCACATGGTTTACACGGGCTTATGCGTTATTTACAAAGACGCCGAAGGCAAAGAAACGGTACATGCCCAGACCATCGGCACAAAAGTGGTGTTCCGCCCTTTGACGGAAGAAGAAATGGACGCGTACATTGCCACAGGGGAGCCCATGGACAAAGCCGGCGCCTACGGCATACAGGGCAAAGGTTCCCTGCTGGTGGAACGGATGGAAGGCGACTATTTCAACGTGGTAGGTCTGCCTTTGACTGCCCTTTACGAAGAACTGCGGGCGCAAGGCGTTTCTCTCATGGAAAATTGGAAATAAAAAACAGGGATTTCTTAAGGGGAATTGCGACAGCTGTCTTCATAAGAAAACATAACAAATTAAATTCGAACAAAATAAGAAAGCCAAAATCCTTTGTTATGATAAGGATTTTGGCTTTCTTTGTTTTCTTATGAAGATGCCCCTAAATTCCGGCGTTTTTTTGTGTCCTGATAAACCATCTCCAAAAGGAGGTTTTCTGGAATTTTTTCCAAAAAAGGCGTTCTTTTTCAATAGGTTTTGGAAAAATCTTATCAATTTCTTTATATTGCATGCAAATAGTTGACAGCGCAACGAATTTAGAAGTATACTGTATTTGTTGCAGACGCAACGAATTTTGACTTATCCACAGAACATGGTGAGGCGGCAGCCATTTCTGTTTGATGTTATCCACATTTCCACCGCCACTACCCACAGGAGGCACTTATGGAGAAAAAAAATCTGCGTTATTCCATCAACGCGTCAGCCATCAGCCGATATGCCAACCGGAATTTCGACCTTTGTCTGCGGCATCTTCCCATCAGCAGCGGACAGCAGTTTTTCCTGCTGCGCATCTACGAAAACCCCGGTATCCCTCTGAACGGTCTGGCACAGCTGGGCTTTTTTGACAAAGGCACTGTCAGCCGCGGCGTACAGAAGCTGGAGGAGGCCGGCTACATCACCGTTATCACCGATGAAAACGACAGACGATGCCGGAAATTATTCGTCACCCCAGCCGCCGCACCCATCATCGAAACGCTGCTGAATGCCAGAGAAGAATGGAACTGTGCATTGACAGAAGGCATGACAGACGAAGAATGTCTGCTCATCAATGAACTTATGAAAAAAATGGTACAAAATGCCCAAACCTACATTGCCAAAAAGGAGGAGGAAAACACATGCAACAGCAACGAACACTGACAATGGACGGAGAAAATCCTTTGGGTGTACGCCCCGTAAAAGGACTGTTATTCTCTTTTTCCATCCCTGCCATCATTTCCTGTCTGGTCAACTCCGTGTATAACATCGTCGACCAGATTTTCATCGGCCAAGGTGTGGGCTATCTGGGGAACGCCGCTACCACCATCGCTTTCCCTTTGATGACCATCATCATGGCTTTTGCTACCCTCATCGGCTCCGGCGGCAGCGCTTACGCCGCTTTACGACTGGGGGAAGGCAGAAAACGGGAAGCCCTTTTGACGCTGAATAACCTGCTGGTCATTGCCATCGGTCTGGGTATCCTGCTGGCAGTCATTGGCTTGATCTTTCTGAAACCCATCCTGACACTCTTCGGCGCAACAGAAACCACCATGCCCTATGCCATCGACTATACTTCCATCGTTCTCATTGGTGTACCTTTCAGTATGGTAAGCATTGCCCTTTCCAGTATGGCGCGTACAGACGGACACCCGCGTATGTCCATGTACGGCATCCTCATCGGCGCCGCACTGAACACCGTTCTGGACCCCATTTATATTTTCGTGCTGGGCTGGGGTGTCAAAGGCGCTGCCATCGCTACCATCACCGCTCAGTTCGTTTCCACGGTGGTGCTGTGCTACTACTTCCTGAAAAAAGGACGCATGCGTTTTACTCGCAGATTTATGAAACCCGTAGGTCGTGTCTGGTATAAAATTTTCTCTCTGGGCATTTCCTCCGGTATCACCGCACTGGTTGCCTGCATCATGCAGGTGGTTATGAACAACTCTCTGGTTTACTACGGCAACCAGACAGAAATCACCGGCGACGTTGCCCTCAGTGCCATGGGTATCGTCATGAAAATCGCCATGATTCTGGCTTCTGTATGTATCGGCTTCGGTATCGGCGCTCAGCCCATTCTGGGCTTTAATCTGGGTGCGAAAAAATACGCCCGTGTGCGTCACACCTATCTCCTTGCCGTATCCATTGCCACAGGCTCCATCCTCATTGGCTGGGCTGTATGCCAGCTGGCGCCTCATCTGGTGCTGAGCCTGTTCGGGAAAGAAAATCAGACATTTACAGACTTTGCTGTGCGCTGTCTGCGGATTTATCTGGGCGGTATTTTCTGTGCCGGCTTCCAGATTGTATCCACCAACTATTTCCAAGCAACCGGTCAGCCTTTGAAAGCTTCTCTGCTTTCCATGCTCCGTCAGCTCATCCTGCTGATTCCCCTGCTGCTGATTCTGCCTTTGTTCTTCGGTCTGAATGGTCTGCTTTACGCCGGCCCCTGCGCAGACATCGGCTCCGCTGTCATCGTGGCATTGTTCATCCTGCCGGAAATGCGGAAACTGAATCGCAGAATCGCAGAAAGCCAAGGCCCTGCGCTGGCTGTGTAAAGAAAACAAAAAAGCTGAAAACCTTGTCATATCAAGGCTTTCAGCTTTTTATTTTTACCATGATTTTACCTTAGAAAAGAGAAAAAGGAAAAGCAATGTTTTCCCATGAGGAATCTGCTTTTCCTTTCTCTTTTTTTGCTTTCTCACGAAAGCTTGTGTAAGGGTATTTTATCAGAAAATTTCGTTGAATGCTTTTTTCTGCTGTACGGCTTCTGTCACGCTTGCCATCTTGCTTGTGTCGCCGATGAGGATGACGCCGCACAGGGCATTGTTACGGAAATAGTATTTTTCCAGTGTCAGTTTCTTATCGTCACGGATTTCCAGTGTTTTGTATGTGACATCTTCTTTTGTGCCAACGTCACCCATGGAATATACGGATGTGTTCAGGGCGTTCAGTGTCATGCCCAGTGTCTGAGGCACATAAGGCAGGCTGTCGCCAGCTGCGTTTGCACCGGCAATGCGGCCCATTTCCATTGCCACAGGCCAGATTGCGATGTTTGCGCCGTCGAATTCTGCACAGTCACCGCCGGCAAATACATTGCTGTCGCTGGTCTGCATTTTGTCGCTGACGATAACAGCACGGTTTGTCAGGATGCCTGCTTCTTCTGCCAGTTCTTTATTGGCACGTACGCCTGTGGACATGATAACGATATCCGCGGGAATTGTTGTGCCGTCTGCCAGCATAACGCCTTCTACTTTGCCGTCGCCGACGATTTCTGCAATCTTCGCACCCACAACGATGTTTACGCCGTTTTTCGCTGCGATTTTCTTCAGCATATCTGCGCCTACTGCGTCCATTTTGCCCAGCAGCAGTTCAGGAGCGCCTTCCAGTACAGTCACTTCCAGTTTTTCTTTACGCAGTTCCCATGCGCTTTCCAGACCCAGCACGCCGCCGCCGATAACGACCGCATGTTTTGCTTTCAGTGCCATGTGGTTGATCTTTTCTACGTCAGCAATGGTGCGGACAGGTGTTACGCCTTCCAGATCTGCGCCCTTGATGGGAGGAATGAAGCTATAAGAGCCCAGTGCGTATACGCATTTGTCGTAAGGCAGGACAGTACCGTCGGACAGGTGGATTTCTCTTCTGCCCAGATCCATCGCTTCTGCTTTCACGCCCAGACGCAGGTCGATGCAGTTATCTTCATACCATGCAGCTTCTTTGCTTGCGATTGCGCCGCCGCTAATGGCACCAAACATGTTCTTTGTGAGCATGGGTCTGTCATAAGGCAGTTCGTTTTCTTCGGAAACCATGACGATGCTTGCAGTCTGGTTTCTTTCCCGGATAGCTTTTGCCGCATTGAGTGCTGCTGTGCCGCCGCCCAGTACAACGAATTTTTCCATGGTATCCATGCGGTGTGTTACTTCATCCAGATCAACTGGTACGAAGTTTTCTTTGCCTACGCCGCAGACAGGGCAGGTTTCCATAGATGCGTCGAAGATTTCGCCGCAAACCAGACATCTTACCAGACCGCTTCTTGCGCTGGCTTTCTTTTCATCTTTTTTCAGCAGAGTATCTGCGAAACGATAACCATATTCATAAGCGTCCATCAGTTCGTTTTCAGAAGGTTTCAGACGTACTTTGAAACCGTCTACCACTTTCAGACGAATTTGTTTCAGTCTTTCAATGATATGAGGCACGCCTTCACCGCTCCAGCCATAGCTGCCGAAAGCACTTGCCAGTTTGCCGCCGTGAACAGGAGGGAACATGAGTGTTGTCAGATCCCAGATAGGTTTCAGGGCTTCACCCAGAATGGTAGGTGTACCGAACAGGATACCGTCAGCTGTTGCGATTTCGCCCAGCACTTCTGCCTGATCTGCTGTAACCATATCGTAGAGTTTTACGTCGATGATTTCGTCGTTATCCTGAATGCCTTTTGCAATCTGTTCTGCCAGCTGGCCTGTGTAGCCATAAGCGCTTACATAAGGGATCACAACTTTTTTACGGTCACTTACAGGCACTTTGCACCATTCTTCGTAAATATCCATCAGTTCAGACAGATGGCTGTCCAGAACGGGGCCGTGGCCGGGGCAGATCATGTCGATATCCATCTGACGTACGGCTGCCAGTGCCTTTGTCATATAGGGCTGTTTGAAGGGGCCCAGAATGTTGTCGAAATAATATTTTGTCGCGCGCATATAACCTTCTGTATCGGTTACAGTGCTGCGCAGGATGCCTTCATGTGCATAGTGAGAACCGAAGGAGTCGCATGTTACCAGTGTTTTGTCCTCTACGATGTAGGTGTACATGGTATCAGGCCAATGCAGGTTGGGGAACACACGGAACTGCAGTGTTTTGTCGCCAATCTTCAGTTCGTCGCCGTCTTTGATGGCAATGCTGTAGAAATCGCCATTGATGATGTGTTTCAGGAAACCGATGGCAACAGGTGTTGCAACCACTTTGGCTCTGGGGCAGATGTCCAGAATCCGTTTGATGCTGCCCACGTGGTCGGGTTCTGTATGGTTTACAACGATATAGTCAATGGTGGAAACGTCTGTGATCTGAGAAAGTGTTTCCAGATAATCGTCGAAGAATTTTTCTTTTGCTGTTTCAAACAGTACGGTCTTGTCGCCGCATTTGAGCAGATAAGAGTTATAAGTGGTACCAAATTCTGTCATCATGATGATGTCGAATACACGCAGGTCCTTGTCCAGAACGCCGGTCCAGTAAAAATCAGGTTTCAATTGCATTGCTTTCATTGGTGTTTCCGCCTCCTTGATGATTTATGTCTTTTTTTTCACAAATATTTTGAAAAGAAAACCGGGCGGGCACACGCCCGTACCCAGTTTTCCCTGTTACATTTTCTTCTATTTATTTTGATATGCTTAGATTTCTGCTTTCCACAGACCGTGCAGGTTGCAGTATTCATAAGCAGCTACTGCCTGTTCGCCTTCTGCCAGTGCAAAGACTGCTTCGGGAGCGCCTGTGTGATCCAGATATTTGATCTGGCCGCCCTGGCTGGTTTCCAGATAGATCCATGCGATGTGGTGTTCTTCCAGCATGGGATGTGTTACTTCGCCAACTTTTACAGTTACTTTGCTGCCTTCTACCTGAACTACAGGAACGTGTTTTTCGCCTGCGCCGTCAGATGTGTTGGCTTTCAGTTCTGTCATTTTTTCGCCGCAGCATACGACGGGTACGCCTTTGTCTTCTACCATTGTGATGATGTTTTTACAGTGTTTGCAGATAAAAAATCTAGGTGCCTTCATGTTGCATACCTCCTTGTGTTATAAAATACCCTTTACATATCTAAATTATCCTCATTTCTGAGGTTCTTTCCTTTGACTTTTCTATGGGCTTATGATACCATAAAACCAGTAAAATTTATGTTGCAAATGCAACAGAAAAGAGGTTTTTTTATGAATTTATTGGAAAATCCTCTCTTTACCGGCATCCTTCCGGAAGAACTGGATCAAATGAAAACCTGTTTTGAAATGGAAAACCGCACATTTCGGGAAAAAGAGGAAATTCCCATGGAAGGCAAAGTGGGCATCCTCCTTTCGGGCAGCGTTTCCCTGAACCGCCTTGGGGCTGACGGCAATCTGGACATGCTGGAATACCTCACAGACGGGGGTATCTTCGGCTCTTTCTTCTCCCTGTTTGACGGGGGCGAAATCATTGCCATCTGCGAAAAAGCCTGCTCCATCGTATTCATCGACACCTGCCACATCACCAAACGATGCAGCCGCGCCTGTCATCACCACAGTCAGGTGGTGGAAAACCTTCTGTCCCTCATGACGGAAAAAGTGCAGCAGCTCAGTGAAAAAGTGGAGATTCTTTCCCACCGTTCCATTCGGGAAAAACTCCTGTGTTATTTCCGCCTGCAAAGCATGAAAACGGGAAAAGACGAAATCCTCATTCCCTTTTCTTTCAGCGCCCTTGCCAATTATCTCTGCGTTGACCGCAGCGCCATGACAAGAGAACTGCGGAAAATGAAAGCAGAGGGGTTGGTGGACGTGAACGGCAGACAAGTCCATCTCTATCCCATGTAAAAATAAAAATAGCTGGAATCCTTTTGGGGGGTTCCTTCATAAGAAAACAAAGAAAGCCAAAATTCTCATGATGAAAAAGGATTTCGGCTTTCTTATTTTATTAAGATTCTATTTGTTACGTTTTCTTCTGAAGGCAGCCGACGCAATTCCCCTTAAGAAAGCAAGGAAAAAACAATGTTTTCTTAAGGGGAATTTGCTTTGGGATACCAGCTATTTTATTTGTATCGGAATGATTTTCTGCAATAGACAGCCAAAGCAGCCCCCGGCAAAAAGAATTCTTCAGGGAGCCAGCTCCGAGTCCTCTTTTTTGTATTTCCATATCCTTTGTTTCTCCTGTCAGATAAAAACATCTCCTCATGAAGGAGATTGGTCACTGCATCCGATGAAGGTATTTTTCTTTCGTTGCCATACCGCCCCGAATATGGCGTTCTGCCTTATTGACCTCCAGCACCCGCCGCACGGACTTGGCCAGTTCCGGGTCGATTTTCTCCACCCGGTCTGTGATGTCTTTATGTACGGTGGATTTGCTGATGCCAAATTTCTTCGCCGTTTCCCGCACGGTGGCGTTGGTATGAATCATGAACTGTGCCACTGCCACCGCCCGTTCTTCAATATAGCTTTTCAAACAAAAGCACTCCCCTGAGATATTCTTGATTATCTATATGCGGGCAAGGCGCAGGATATGAATGGGGGCTGGTTCTCATAAGCTTTATGACATTTTTCCATATGATTTTCCCTGATAAAATGGTCTTTTCCCTGCTTTTTCCAGAAAAAACCGTATTTTTCCTATCAAAAAGCAATGATTTTTTACAGGCAGATTTTTTCTGTTTTGGTATTTTTTCATAATACATCCTTGTTTTTTCCTATGGAAAGTGATATATTTATTCGTATAAAACCATTTTTCATGAGAATTTCATGAGAAATTATAAATTTTACGATAATTATTTCGCCGATTTATTCATTTTATCTATATAAAATGACCAAAAGCAGTTACCACTGCCGTGGAGGACTTTCCCAAGCGGCATGGAAATATGAGAAAGGGGTAGATACTATGAAAAGACAATGGAAAATCATTGGGGCTCTGGGACTCTCCCTCTCCCTTTTGATGAGCAGCACCGCTTTGGCTGCCCACCCGAAAGGATATTGGCCCTACCTGTCCGCATTCAACAACGCAAAGACAGCCAACAATCAGGCACAGATGATTACAACCGGCAATAAACTGCTGCAGTATTATCAGAACCTGCCACTGGACAGCGATGTCGCTTCCATCCGTTACAACGTCAACTACGCAAATTACCCGATTTATGAAAAACAGGGCAATTACACCAAAGCAAAAGAAGCTTTGCAGCAGGTAGCCACCAACGGCAATTATCTGGGCTTTAAAGACGCGGTGACCATGGCAAACGAACGCATGCGGAAAATTTCTCCCAATGCACAGGTTTACGCACTGACAAACACTTCCGCGCCTTACTATGGTGCAAAACACGAACCCAAAAACGGTACATTATACGGCCGTGTATGGACAGAACAGAATGACAGCGCTGCCCAGAACGAAGCCATCGTTTCTTTCTATATTGAAATGGGACAGAACGCCGCAGACTATGAACGGTTCATTGAGCCTTATGAAGGCGGCGACCATGTAATCCACATCGCTTGGAACTTCCCCGGCGAAGGCAGCACCGTAAGTGCCATCAACAGCGGCTCTTATGACAGCAACATCCAGCAGACACTCCAGTATCTGGCAACCATCGATGCGCCCGTTCTGCTGCGTATCGGCGGTGAAATGAACATCTGGACAAACGCCACCACAGGAGATGCTTTCAAAGCAGCTTATACCCGCATTGCAAAACAGGCAAGAACCATCTGCCCGAACGTGGCACTGGTATTCTCCACCAACTACACCTCTCCTTTTGGCGGCAGCATGGAACCTTACTTCCCGGATGCTTCTCTGGTAGACTGGGTAGGCACTTCCCTGTACAACAACAAATATCAGTCTGCTTCCAACCCTACTAAGGGCGTGGACAACAATGAAATGTACTTCGGTATCGGTGATTATGCAGACCCTGTGAAAAACCTGAGCCATACAGCAGATCTGGCGAAGAAATACAACAAACCCATCATCATCACCGAAGGGGGCAGCGGTTATCTGTACGGCAATGCTGACACAACCACATTTGCCGCAGACCGTATCCGTGAAGCATATACCACACTGAACATGGTATATCCTCAGGTAAAAGCCATCATCCACTTTGACCGCAGCGGCAGCGGCTATGATTATTCTCTGCAGAACAATGCTACCGTACAGGCAGCATACAACAGTGCACTGAAAGCAAATCCCACACTGATGTCCAGCCCCAGCCAGACAGTGACACAGTCCTTCAAGCCTCTGTCTCAGGTAACTGGCGCAAACGGTGTTGTGACTCTGCGTGCATACTGTGATGTCATCGGTCAGACTGTCACCGTAACCTATTCCGTAGACGGCAAATGGGTCGGCACACAGAAAACCGTGCCTTACAACTGCCAGCTGGATACTTCCACACTGACAGCAGGCAACCATACTTTGAAAGTGGTATGCAACGCACCCAACGGCTACAGCCAGACACTGAATTATCAGCTGACAAAAGCAGCTAACGGCAGCGTATCTTTCAAACAGGCATAAACATTCCGTCAGACAACGCAGTCTGACGCACAGAAAAAGCCGGATACCGTTCCTTGAGAACGCTTCCGGCTTTTTTTATTTACAACGGCTGCATCATTTCCAGTATGATGCCGTCGGGATCTCTAAAATAAAAGGCTTTGCTTTTGCCAAATCCTTGGGCTGTGAAATCGAAATACTGTGGTTCTGATAAGCACATCACTTGATGTGCCAACAGATTTTTATAAACCGCATCAATATCATCGGTATAGAAGCATACTTCCGAAATGGAAGTGGTGAATAAGTCAGGCTGCGCATGATGGGTTTCGTTTTCTACAAACTGAATCAGCTCTATAGGTGGTGTTTCCACGTTTTGGGAGCCATTGAGATAAGCCACTTTTGCCTGACAATGTTTCTTTCCAAACATCCGATCTGTTTCTTCCCCTGACATAAAAATTTCCCCTTGAAATTCCAGTCCCAGAACATCTCTGTAAAAAGCGATGGATCTGTCCATATCGGAAACGGTTAAGCCAACGTGGTATATTCTGCCAATCATGATGTTACCTTCCTTTTCAAATCATTTTCAGATAAAAAACAGGCGCGGTACCGAAGTGCCGCGTCTGTTGTTGCTCTCTTATTTATTATCAGCCTTCAATGGCGATTCTGCCGTCATGTTCTACCTGAGGTGCTTCTTTTCTAGGCAGTGTCAGTGTCAAAACGCCGTCTTCATATTTTGCCTGTACATCGTCAGGTGTCATATGGTCACCTACATAGAAGGTACGGCGCATGGAGCCTGCGTAACGTTCCTGACGCAGATAAATGCCATCTTCTTCTTTCTTTTCTTCTTTTTTCGTAGCGGAAATGGTCAGGTAACCTTTATTCAGATTAATCTGTACGTCTTCTTTTTTGAAGCCGGGCAAATCCATTACCACTTCATATTTGTCTTCTGTTCTTCTTACATCTGTCAGCATGACATCTTTTGCGTGTTTGCCGTACAAAGGATTCATTTTTGCGAAAAATTCTCTGTCGAAAGAGGTATCGGGCCAGTTTTCGTTGTCAAACAGGTTATCTCCAAAAAAGTTATGCATCATCATCATAAGTCATATCTCCCTTCATAAAAGACATTTACATGTTTGAATCAGCACGGTCGGAGAATTCCGAGGGTGTTGTTGTTCTCTTTTCGGACGCGGGCACAGGTGCCTTTTTTCTTTTAGTACCTTTCCTTTGTTCGACTGTATCTTAGCACCATTTGTTAGCACTGTCAAGAGGTGAGTGCTAATTTTTTTAAAAAATTTTTTGTAATTAAAAAAAGCCTGAAAAATCAGGCTTTTCCTGCCTTTCCCAATGCCATGAGGATATGAAGCAGTCTGCCATTTACGGAATCATCCTGCAAAATCACTTTATCGTCGGCAGCATGAAAGAGCGCATCGGCACATTCGCCGCAGATATCTGCCCCCAGCACCCGACAACGGTGGAACAATTCCAGAATCACGTTCTGGAGCTGGGAAAAAGTCAGCGTTCCCTGCTGCCAATTGGTATGTACCTGAGAAGGCGAAAGGATATCCTTATCAATGGACAGATAGACGGGCAAATCCTTGGGAAAACAGCTTTCCCAACGGTCGCCTTCCGCAATCTGGCTTTCCTCATAGGCCACCATGCGGCTGCAGTAAGGCTCCGGCACCGCTGCCACCAGTTCCTTGTCAGCCCCCAGTAGCACCACTTTTTGTACATAAGGATTTTCCTCCAGCACCCCATTCACCCAACAGCCGCAGGACAGCAATTCCTGAAACAAAGGCGGCTGCATGTCCGGGTGATGGTCTGCCACAGCCAGCACAAAAGGCTCCCGCAGTTTTTCCGTCCACAGCTTCGTCATATAATGGTAATTACCGGAGTCTATGAAATGGATGGCTTCCGCGGAAAAAGGGGCAATCTTCCGGCGTAAGGCCTGTTCCCCTTCTTCGTCACAGTAGCAATTGGTGCCCTGTATGTCCCGGCAGTCAATCCAATGCACATGGACGCCCCGGTAAAAACGCTCCTTCTCATAAATGCCTGTAAAATCCATAATGGTCACATCGGATTTCATCAAATCCCTTCTTTCTTTCCAAAAGGAAAAGGGAACCGTACCCCTCAGGGGCATCTTCATAAGAAAACAAAGAAAGCCAAAATCCTTATGATGACAAAGGATTTTGGCTTTTTTTTATAAAGATTTTCGTTGTTATGTTTTCTCACGAAGATAGCCATCGCAATTCCCCTTAAGAAATCAAGGAAGCGAAAATCAATGTTTTCTTAAGGGGAATTTGCTTTGTACCGTTCCCCTTTGCCTGCCTTCAGCATACCACTAAGGAAAACAAAATACAAGATACCTCATACAAAAAACAATATCCAATAAAAAAGTAGATGCTTTTTTCACAAAAAAATGTTTCAAAATGAATTTTCATAGTGTAATTTTCCTTTTTTTGCCAATTTTCCGTTAAGAAAATAGATATTGTATTGTTTTTCATGCATGAACTTCATATAATGACAGACGTAGTTTTTCCAGTCTATTCCAGAAAAGGAAGAAACTACGCACAAGTTCGGAGAGGAGGTATTATTTTATGACAACATTTATAATCGGACTTGTACTTTTAATTGTTGGGGGTGCCGTATACGGAAAATTCGTAGAACACATTTTCCACCCCGACGACCGGCAGACACCTGCCATTCGCAAACAGGACGGTGTTGACTTTGTTCCTATGAGCAAATTCAAAAACGCCCTCATCAACCTGCTGAACATCGCAGGTACCGGCCCTATCTTCGGCCCCATTCAGGGCATTTTGTTCGGGCCCATCGCATTCATCACCATTCCCATCGGCTGCGTCATCAGTGGTGCAACCCATGACTACCTGAGTGGTATGATGTCTCTGCGTCAGGACGGCGCACAGATGCCCGGTATCGTTCGTAAATTCCTGGGCAACAAAACATTCCAGGTATACAACATCTTCCTGTGCATCCTGATGCTGCTGGTAGGTGCCGTATTTACCTACACACCCGGCGACTTGTTCGCAAACCAGATCGTTGGTATCGAAGGGGTCAACGTCTGGACATGGGTTATCTATGCTGTAATCCTGGCTTACTACCTGGTTGCAACACTGTTCCCCATCGATAAAATCATCGGCAGAATCTACCCTATCTTCGGTGCCATCCTGCTGCTGTCCGCAGTTGGCGTATTCTTCGGCATCTTCTTCAAGGGCTATGAACTGATGAACATTGACTTCTCCCATGGTCTGAGCGGTATCTTCAACGTATATCCTCTGTGGGATGCAGCCGGCAACACTGGCGCAGGCACACCTTTCATCCCTGTATTCTTCGTAACCGTTGCCTGCGGTATCACATCCGGTTTCCACTCCACACAGTGTACACTGATCGGCCGCAGCGTTACTTCCGAAAAAGAAGGCCGTTTCACATTCTACTGGATGATGATTCTGGAAGGTCTGATCGCTATGATCTGGGCTGCAGCTGCTATGGGTATCTATGACAAAGGCTCCGTCAGCGGCGCAACAGGCGTTGTCGGCGAAGTTGCAAAAGACCTGCTGGGCCCCGTTGGTGGTCTGATCGCAATCCTGGGCGTTATCGTACTGCCTATCACTTCCGGTGATACTGCACTGCGTTCCTGCCGTCTGATGGTTGCTGACTACCTGCACATCGACCAGAAAGAAAAAAGAAATCGTATCATGGTAACACTGGGTATCTTCATCCCCGTTATCGCTATCCTGGTATTCGCAAAACTGAATGCAGAAGGCTTCAACATCCTGTGGAGATACTTCGCATGGGCGAACCAGACAATCGCTGTATTCGCCTTCGCAGCAATCACTGTTTACCTGTGTGCAAAGAAAGGCGCACCCAAGTATGCGTTCCTCATCTCTCTGCTGCCTGGTACATTCTATATCTTCATCATTTCTTCCTTCCTGCTGAGCCAGTCCATCGGTTTTGGTCTGCCTCTGAACGTATCCTACCTGATCGCAGGTGTCATCGCACTGCTGTACCTAATTCTGGTACCTCGCGCAGGGAAGAAATTCAGCAAATCTCATACAGAAGAATAATTGCATAAATATACATAAAATATCAACAAAATTCATCCTGTTTTTTGACCGAGCCTTTGCGAAATTGGCTCGGTCATTTTTTGTCCAACAGATATCGTTATAAACTTTTCAAAAATGTCACTTTTGTTGTCTATGTTGCTGTATACTTTTTGTCATTTTATTGTAAACATCCTATTTTCTCACAGAATTGCACAATATAACACGCTTTTTCCATTTATGCAAATGTCTGAAATCCCTTCCATATATCCCAAAAAACGAGCATCCTTTTGTATGGTTCATACAAAAAACAATAATTGGAAATAACTGTAAATTAATACAAATGCTTCCTGTGATTTTTATGGTTTTTTATATATTTTTTCATATTTTTTGCATTTTATACTTGTAAATAAAGTTGCATCTCATTATAATTGGTTGTGGTTTTGGGGAGATGAAACTTCATTTCCCAGAAAAAACATTTTTTTCACAAGTTCGGAGAGGAGGTATTATTCATTATGACAACATTTATAATCGGACTTGTAATCTTACTTGTCGGCGGTGCGCTGTACGGGAAATTTGTAGAAAACATTTTCAGACCCGATGACAGACAGACACCTGCCATCAAAAATCAGGACGGCGTGGACTTCGTTCCTATGAGCAAATTCAAAAACGCCCTGATCAACCTGCTGAACATCGCAGGTACTGGCCCTATCTTTGGTCCCATCCAGGGTATTCTGTTCGGGCCCATCGCATTCATCACTATCCCCATCGGCTGTGTAATCAGCGGTGCCGTTCACGACTACCTGAGCGGTATGATGTCTCTGCGTCAGGACGGCGCACAGATGCCTGGTATCGTTCGTAAATTCCTGGGCGGCAAAACATTCCAGGTTTACAACATCTTCCTGTGCATCCTGATGCTGCTGGTAGGTGCTGTATTTACTTACACACCTGGTGACCTGTTTGCGAACCAGATCGTTGGTATCGAAGGCGTTTCCGTAGGTACATGGGTAATCTACGGTGTTATCCTGGCATACTACCTGATCGCAACACTGTTCCCTATCGACAAAATCATCGGTAGAATCTACCCTATCTTCGGTGCTATCCTGCTGCTGTCCGCAGTTGGTGTATTCTTCGGTATCTTCTTCAAAGGTTATGAACTGATGAACATCGACTTCTCCAACGGTCTGAGCGGCGTATTTGGTCTGTACCCTCTGTGGGATGCAGCTGGTAATACAGGTGCTGGCACAGCATTCTTCCCTGTATTCTTCGTAACTGTTGCATGTGGTATCACATCCGGTTTCCACTCCACACAGTGCACACTGATCGGTCGTAGCGTAACTTCCGAAAAAGAAGGCCGTTTCACATTCTACTGGATGATGATTCTGGAAGGTCTGATCGCTATGATCTGGGCTGCAGCTGCTATGGGTATCTATGACAAAGGCTCCGTCAGCGGCGCAACAGGCGTTGTCGGCGAAGTTGCAAAAGACCTGCTGGGCCCCGTTGGTGGTCTGATCGCAATCCTGGGCGTTATCGTACTGCCTATCACTTCCGGTGACACAGCCCTGCGTTCCTGCCGTCTGATGGTTGCGGACTACCTGCACATCGACCAGAAAGAAAAGAAAAACCGTATCATGGTAACAATCGGTCTGTTCATCCCCGTTATCGCAATCCTGGTATTTGCGAAACTGAATGCAGAAGGCTTCAACATCCTGTGGAGATACTTCGCATGGGCAAACCAGACCATCGCAGTATTCGCTTTCGCAGCAATCACAGTTTACCTGTGTGCAAAGAAAGGTGCGCCTAAATACGCATTCCTGATCTCTCTGCTGCCTGGTACATTCTACATCTTCATCATTTCTTCCTTCCTGCTGAACGCTTCTATCGGCTTCAACCTGCCTCTGAACGTTGCATATGCAATCGGTGGTGTTATCGCTCTGCTGTACCTGATCCTGGTACCTCGCGCAGGGAAGAAATACGCAGCAAGCCATACAGAAGAATAAGATTCTGTATCCACTATATTAAGAAATTGTCAACAAAACGAAGTAAACAGACTTCGTAAAAAACACTCTTATTAAAGAAAATAGCTGGAATCCCGTAAGGGTTCCAGCTATTTTTGTTTGCGAAAAAGTTTTCATTAAAAAGGAATGTCGTCTTCCTCCAAAACAGAGCCAGGCACCAGTTCCGCCAGATGTTTCAGGATATAAAGCTGTGCCTTTGGTGTGTACAGCACCGCTTCATATTCCCCTTGATAGCCATGGCGTTCTTCCATATAAATGCCCAAATCCATGCCTTCTCTGGTAGGGACTTTCCGCTTTTTGCCATCATCCTTTGTCTGGGTCAAAAGAAAACCCCTTAGGGGCATCTTCATAAGAAAACAAAGAAATCTAAAATCCTTATCAGAACAAAGGATTTTAGATTTCTTATTTTATGAAAATTTTATTTGTTATGTTTTCTTATGAAGACAGCCGTCGCAATTCCCCTTAAGAAATCAAGGAAGAAGAAAACCAATGTTTTCTTAAGGGGAAGTTGCTTTCCTCCAGCCCTTTTGTCACGGCTGTAGGAGAAAGTCTGCCGCAGTCTTTTCCCATCTGTTCCTCAATGGCTGACACAAAGGCGGTGATGCCTGCCGCCTCCGGCAAGGGCAAAATACCGGAAAGCTGGTAAGAGGTGATGCAGAATTTCCCTCTCCGCTCCCGTTTAGGTCTGGGGGCAGGCCTTTCCTGTTCCAATAAATCCCGCAGGCAATGAGAAGCCTGTGTCAATGTCCGCAAAACGGCAGCATCTGCAAAAGCACCTGTAAGGGGCAGTTCTTCCCCTGTCAAAGGATGCCGCCCCTCTGCCAACATACGCAATTGCTGACAGATTTTTTCCTGTGTTTCCCGTTCCATTCATTTTTCCCCCTTTTTCAGCCGTTCCAAAATCTCCTCATCGGCAGGGCAGAAATCAAACTTCCCGATTTCCGCCGGAGTGATCCACTGCAAGTCCACATGCTCCAGTTTCTTGGGAACGCCTTCTGCAATTCTGGCGTGGAACAGTGTCAGATGCACCGTCAGGTCAGGGTATTCGTGGGTGACTTCCATGAACACATCCCCTACGGAAAGGGTGATGTCCAGTTCTTCCCGACATTCCCGAATGAGGGCATCTTCCTTTGTTTCTCCCGGCTCCACTTTGCCGCCTACAAATTCCCACAGCAGTCCCCTTGCCTTATGAGCAGGACGCTGGCAAATCAAAAAACGGTCACCATCCCAAATGAGGGCCGCTACCACTTCTGTCATAACTTTTTCCTCCGTTCTCTGTGAATCTGTTTCCATTGTACGGCAAAATCCGCCGCAAATCCAGAAAAAGCACGAAATCCTTTCGACTCCGTGCTTTTTTCTCATTTATGGTGAGGTGTGAAGTAATATGTTTTTTCTTCCGCCGCCCAGTGACCCTCTACGCCGAAAACGTCGTTGAGAAGTCCACTTTGGAACAGTTCCTCTGGCTGCTGCACCGCCAAAAGCCGCCCTTTTTCCATGACCGCAATGCGATGACTATAAGTCAGGGCATGGGCAAGATCATGGAGCACCATAACAATGGTCTTGCCCTCGCGGTTCAGTCTGCGGATGAGCTCCAATATCTCAAACTGCTTGCCAATATCCAGATACGTAGTAGGCTCGTCCAAGAAAATCAAATCCGTATCTTGAGCAATGACCATAGCCAGATAGGCTTTCTGCCGTTCGCCGCCGGAAAGGGAACGCAAGTCACGATGGCGCATATCTGCCACCCCTGCCAATTCCATGGCTTCCGCCACTTTTTCCTTATCCTCTTTGCCGGGACGTCTGGACAATCCCAGATAAGGGAATCTGCCATGAAGCACCAGCTGTTCCACAGGAATCCCCGGAATACTGCGGCTTTGGGGCAGGAGTGCTGCCTGTTTTGCTAATTCTTTCTGGGAAAAATCATCCAGTTTTCTGCCAAACAACGTGATTTCTCCCGCCATCAAAGGCAATTGTCTGGCGGCGGCCTTCAGCAATGTGGATTTCCCGCAGCCGTTGGGCCCAGCCAGTGTGAGAATTTCCCCTTTTATCACGTTCAAGGAGATATCCTCTAATATTTTTTTGCTGCCATAGCCTGTGGCAACGCCAGAAAATGTCAGTACCGATTCAGTCATAGATTTTCCCCCTTCCGCCTTTCAGAAGCAGGAACAGGAAGAACGGCCCGCCCAGAAGCGCCAGTATGATACCCACAGGCAGTTCAAAGGGCGCGAATACCCATTTGCCCAAAGCGTCGCAGACCAGCGCAAAGACCGCTCCCAACAGCGCCGCGCAGGGAATCACCAGACGGTTATCGCCGCCGGCAAATCTACGGCAGATATGGGGCACGATGAGCCCGATGAAACCCAGAAGCCCCGCGAAACTCACGGCAGAGCCTGCCAGCAGGGACGCAATGACAATAAACAAAAACCGCACCAACGCCACACGCATGCCAAGGCTGGCGGCGATTTCTTCCCCCAAAGAAAGAACATTCAGGTCATAGCTGAACACCAGCGCCAGCACCAGACCAATGATGATAAGCACCGCCGCCGGTTTTAATGCCGTCATGGTCACGCCGGCAAAACTGCCCACCATGAAGCCTGTTGCCCCAATGACATCATCGGGAAACAGTATGGTGAGCACGTCAATGCCTGCGGACAAAATGCTGCTGACAGCCACGCCCGCCAGCACCAAAGTGATACGGGATGCCCCCGTTTTTGCTGCCAAAGCGTAAATGAACAAACTGGTGGCAAGAGCCCCCACAAAGGCCGCCAAAGGCACTGCCGCCCATGCCGTTGGTGCCAAAGATGCCGCCAAAAGGGCGCAGAACCCCGCACCGGAGTTGACGCCGATAATGTTAGGGCTGGCAAGGGAGTTATTGAGCACTGCCTGAATGATGGCGCCGCTGACAGCAAGGGCAGAGCCCGCAAAAATAGCCGCCAATGTTCGCGGCAGACGCACATACAGGAAGATACGGTATGTGGTATCTGTTTGATCCCCCGCCTGCAGGGCATGATACAGTTCCTTCAGGGACAGACTGCTGGAACCGGTAAAAAGGCTGAGGCAAACTGCCCCAGCCAGACAACACAGCAATAATATCAGGAGAAAAGCTCCCTTATGCCATGATCGCATCAATGTCCTCTGCTAATTCTGGATAGAGCAGTTTTGCCATATAAGCATAACTTTCTGCCCAGCGCGCGTTTGGTTTATAGTGGAACAGGTCTTTGGGCAGTACATAGCATCTGTCCTGCTGTACCGCTGTGAGGCCTTCCCATGCGGGGTTGGACATGATGCCGCTTTCCAGTGCCGCAAGGGCAGCATCTTCCGCACCCATGGTGGTGATGAATATAAAATCAGGGTCTTCTGTGATGATTTCCTCAATGCTCAGATCTTCCAGCAGGGATTCATGGCGAGCCACGATATTATCCACGCCCAAGTCTTCCATGATATAGCCTGTCTGGTTATCAGCGCCTTTGGCTTTTGCACCTGTGGAGAAGGCGCGAATCAAAAGACCTGTGGGGCCTTCTTCCCCTGCGGTCAGTTCTTTGATTTTTGTGATTTTCTGTTCCACCAAAGCGCCGTTCTGTTCATACAGGTCACTGCGGCCTGTCATCTGGCAGAACAATTCCAGCATGGACAGATAATCCTCGAAGGTATCCACGCGGAAATAAGCGTGGGGGATGCCTGCTTCTGTCAAAGCCTGCTGCATGTCCACCTGTGTGGCAATGTCCGCAGACAGAATTACAAAATCAGGGTTTACCGCCAGAATGGATTCCAGAGAAGGACTTTTCACGCTGCCAATCATGGCAACGTCGTCCCCCAGTTCCATGTTCCGTTCTTCAATAGCATCTTCTGTAACACCAGCCAGTTTGCCGCCAGCCAGTGTCCATGTTTCCGCAAAGGAGCCATAGAGGGAAACAACAGTGTCCCAGCTTTCAATCTGCACTTCTGTACCCAATGCGTCAGTGAATGTAACACCCTGCACAGCTGTTTCTGCCGCTTCGGATTCCATGGTAGTATCATCATTGCCGCAGCCTGCCAATGTGCCACCCAACAGTGTCAGGGAAAGGGCTGCCGCCAATATTCTGCGAAGTGTGAATTTCATGTTATGCTCTCTCCTTTACAGGCGCTGCCAGAATTTCTTCCTTACGGTTCAGCAGGTCGTCACTGAACAATGCTGCTTCCATTTTATCCACGCCGATACGGTCCATAGCTGCGCCCAGACGTTCTTTCTGGTAAGCATTTTCCTTGAACCACAGCATGGTTTTTTCCAGCAGGGGGAAGATTTCTTCTTTTTCCACAAAACGGCTCAGAGCTGTGCCCATACGGGTCTTTTTGCCCCATGTGCCGCCTACGAAGATTTTGTAAACTTCTTTATCATGTTTTGCTACTGCGCCGAAAGGACATTTCCCTGTGCTGCATACGCCGCAGGCAGAGCACAGATTGGGGTCGATGTGCATTTTGCCGTCAACGACTTTTGCCGCTTTCATGGGACAGTTCACTTCTACCATACATTTTTTGCAGCCTCTGCATTTTTCCACATCGTACTGAGGAACGCGGTGACCTTCCACGCCGAAGTCATTCAGGCTGGGTTTCATACAGCTGTTAGGGCAGCCGCCGACTGCGATTTTGAATTTATGAGGCAGTTTCACTTCTCTCCAGCCAATATAATATTTGTCATGGATTTCCTGCGCCAGTCCCTGTGTGTCGAAGTTGCCGTATACGCAAGTGGTGCCTTTGCATGCCGCTACAGGACGGATTTTCGCCCCTGTGCCGCCGAACAGCAGACCTTCTTCCGCCAGAAAAGCCTTGGCAGGTTCAATGTCATCAAAATGGATGCCGGGCAGTTCCACTGCCAGACGGCTGGTCATGGTGATTTTGCCGTTGCCGAATTTTTCCGCACATTCGGCAATCTTCATCATTTCTTTTGCGGTGAATACGCCGTTGCCGGGCAGTACACGGCCAGAAAACATCTCTGTACCTCTGTTAATCAAAAAGCCCTGTCCTTTTACGTTCTTGATATCATCCTGACTTAATTTTGCCATAAACATTCTCCTTCTTTCTTCTGCACATAATCCCTCTTTTTGCAGACAACTGCATAGTTATCCCTATTGTACCATCGAGCCTATGTGTTGTATACTAGGAAAATAAAAAGAAACTCATAGGGAAAAACCTATCATCACGCAAAAAATGAAAAGAGGAATCCACATGACACTGCGACATCTGGAAATTTTTCTTGCCGTAGCCGAAACAGGCAGTATGCGCAAAGCTGCCGAACAGCTTTACATCTCCCAGCCCACCGTCAGCGGCGCCATACGGGAAATGGAGGAGGAGTATGACGTACTGCTGTTTGAACGGCTGAACCAGCGGCTTTTCATCACTCCCGAAGGCAGACAGCTCACCATCTACGCCAGAGAACTCCTTTCCCTGTTTCACGAAATGGAATACACCCTCCGTCACAGCAGTGACCACGCCATTCTCCGCATTGGCGCCACCCTCACGGTAGGCACCTGTGTTCTGCCGGAGATTCTGCGGCAATTGGAGGAACAAAAACATATCCCCACTTCCGTACAGGTGGAAAATACCCGCACCATCGTCCAAAGACTGGCGGAAGGGGCATTGGACATCGGTTTTGTGGAAGGGGAAGTCCACCATCCTGATTTGGTGGTACTGCCCGTCATGGCGGACAGTTTGACTGCCGTTTGTGCCCATGATGCGCCGCCCATGACCCTTGCTGACCTCTGCCAGACCTTTCCCCTCCTCATGCGGGAAAAAGGCAGTGGTACAAGGGAAATGACTGACCGCATTTTGGCGGAAAAAGGCATTTCCTGCGACATTCGCTGGGAATGCAGCAACACCCAGACACTGCTTCAAGCGGCAGAATCTGGTCTGGGCGTCACCATCATCAGCCGCCTCCTTGCCGCCGATGCCATTGCCGCAGGCAGGCTTTTTGAAATTCCCCTGACAGACTGCGAACTGAACCGCACCCTGCGGCTGGTATGGCACAAGAATAAATTCCAAGGGGACAGCTTTCTGGCATTCTGCTATCTGTGCCGGGAATATGCTGCCGCCTGCCATCAGGAAATCGGAAAACAGTAAAAAGAAAGGAGATTTGCCATGAAACAATACGAATACGTATCTGTCCACATTGGAAAACTGTTCGGTGCGGCTTCTGAAGAACATCGGGAAATCATCAACGATTACGCCGCAAAGGGCTGGCGTTATGTAGGTTTCATCCCTACTAACATGAATGATTACGGCAAACTGAAAGACATTGACCTGATTTTCGAAAAAGACTGTTAAACACAAAACCCTCCCATTCCCCAAAGGAACAGGAGGGGTTTTTCTTTTATTTTCCGATTTTTTCCCGCAGTTCACTGGGCAGGCTTTCCAGCACTTTTGCAAAATCTGCATCTTCCAGCTGACCGCCTTCCTTTGCCACCACTGCCGCCGAAACATAATTTGCCGCTGTAATGGCTTCCTGCCAAGTCAAGCCAAACCGACGGGCGGAAATCACCGCGCCTGCGTGGGAATCCCCTGCGCCGATGGTATCCACCACAGAAGTTTTCACAGGAGGAGCGAAGAAAATCTCCTTGCCGTCATAAGCCAGAGAGCCTTTTTCTCCTAATGTGATGACCACAGGACTTCCCGTTCTGCGGAAAATTTCTTTTGCCGCTTCTTCCACCGTATCTTTTCCCGTAAATGCCATGCTTTCCCCTTCATTCAGGTGCAGAATCACCCCAAGGGACAGGAGTTTTTCCATACGATCTGTGGGAATCCGCATGATACGGGGGCCGGGAGCGAAGTATACGGTATATTCCGGGTGTTTTTCCAGATAGTTGATGATTTCCCAGCCGGTGTATTCCTCGACTTCCAGACCGCAGATATAAACGCTGTCGATGGAATCTGTGTCGATGTTTTCCAGATAGCTTTCATGGAAGGTGTATTCAATGCCATGGTCAACGATGAAGCTCCGTTCGCCGTCCCCTTCATCCTCCACTAGACAGTAACAGCAGCCATTTTCTTCCTCCGGTTTCCGCACATAAATGGGCACGCCCCGTTTTTTCAGCTGTTCATAGACGAAATCCCCGTACATGCCGCCGCCCACTGCGGTGCAAAGGCTGTAAGGGGCGCCGAAATGCCGCAGAATGTCGCTGACCAGATAAGCGCAGCCCCCCAGAGAACGGCTCTGTCTGCTGACGTGGACATCCTCGCCGCATTTGGGCAGATGTTCCACCCGGACAATGACGTCCACCACGGCGGAGCCAATGACTAATGTTTGATTCATGGATAAACCCTCCTCATATCGCAAAAAACAGTCGTTTTCTTTTTTTCCATTTCTCTATGATACCACAAAATTTTTCAGGAAACAGCATTTTTCCCTCTGTTTTCCGCTCCTGCTTTATGCTACACTGGAATCAGGAAAAAACGGGAAACAATGAAGGAGGAGTGGTTTTATGGAAGAAACAAAAGAACTGACACTGCCCGAACAGGCCCGGGATCAGGCGAAAAACTATTTCCGTCAGGGAATGAACTGCACAGAATGTGTCATGCAGTCTTTCTTAGACATCCACGGCTCTGACCTGCCGCCGGAAGTCATCGCTCTTGCCACAGTTTTTGGCGGCGGTATGGGACACACCAAAAACACCTGCGGCGCCATCACCGGCGGCGTTATGGCACTTTCTGCTGTAGTCGGCAGAAAATACCCTCTGGCGAAAGAATCCATGGCGGAACGCATTGCGGAACTGAACGAAATTTATGATATTTCCGGCAGAATGGTACACGAAATGGAAGAAAAATTCGGTACACTCATCTGTAAAGAATTGTCTGACCCTCATGGGGATTTCGAAGGGAAAGCACGGAAGAAAAACTGTATGCAGATGATCGGGGACTGCGCGGAAATCGCCATGAAATACATCATGGAAGCAGAAGGAAAAACCGTATAAACCATGGGGGAAATGTTCTTAGGGCATTTCCCTTTTTTCATTTGCAGGGCGGAAATTTTGGAATCCCGCGGGATTTTATGATATAATGGTATGGTGTCCTTTTATGGGGATTTTTCCCGGACACAATGTACACCAGAAAAAAGAATCGGAGGAAAAACGCACATGAAAAAAATGATTTTGGGCAGTCTTCTTGCCCTTTCGATAGCTGTGCCTGCACTGGCACATCCACCCATTACCGTATACGTAGACCAGCAGGAAGTGGTCTTTGCCGACCAAGCCCCTGTTATCGTGGACGACCGTACACTGGTGCCCATGCGGAAAATCTTTGAAGCCATGGACGCCGATGTCACATGGGATGAACCTTCCCAGACCATCACTTCCACCAGAGGCAGTGACGTTGTTACCATGACCATCGGCCAAAAACAGGTCTACAAAAACGGCAAAGTGGTCTATACCATGGACGTGCCTGCCCAGATCATGCAGGACCGCACTATGGTGCCCATCCGTGCCGTAGCTGTGGCTTTTGACGCCAATGTGGCATGGGACGGCATCAATTACGTCATCGACATCACCACAGACGGTACCACCAGCGGCAATTATTCCAAGCAGATTCATGCCGACGACGGCACATTGCTGGCAACGGTGAGCCTGACTTACAGCCCTCTCGCCTCCAACAGCACCGCCGCTGACAAAATCAACAAAAACATCTACGACCAGATTTCCCAGAAGGCTTCTGTCATGACCGTACAGATGGAAACAGCGGCAACAGCCGCTTACACAAAGAATCCTGATTCTTTCCAGCCCTATTACTACATGGGCACCTATCAGGCAAAGGGCGAAGGCAGCGACTTTGCTTCTGTGGTGCTGGAAGAACGCACATTCATGGGCGGCACAGAAACAAAGACCCTTTCCGCTGACACTTACAACATGAAAAACGGCAGTGACGCCGCTTTGACAGACATCGTCACCGACAGTGAGAAAGAACTGGAAACCCTCATGGAAAAAGGGTTCTCTGCCCTCATTGACCAGAATCCCGCCGCTTTCTACAGCGATGCCAAAGACCGTCTTGGCAAAAATCTGGACGAAGTGGGCTTCTATCTGGACAACAACGCCGTGGTATTTTATCTGAACAGCGGCATCATCGCGCCGGAAAGCGCTGGCGTTATCGCTTTTTCTGTTCCCCGATAACAGACAGCTTCATCAGAAAACAACGAAAGCCGAAATCCTTATCATATCAAAGGATTTCGGCTTTCTTATTATTTGTTCTGTTTTCTTCTGAATACAGCCGTCGCAATTTCCCTCGCCGTCCTTTTTTCTGAAACCACGCATAAAATAGAGAAAGCCCCCCTTTTGTATTTGTAAAAAAATCCCATTCTGCGCCGAAAATATTGACAGTAAAATAGTTTTATACTAAAATTATCTCAGGTTTTTTGAACAGGAAAACAGAAAGGGGTCAGGCAATGTCTACCACACACAACAAAAAAATCGCCGAAGAACTCATTGCGCTGAATACGAACATCTTTTTGTGGAACCGGGAGCATATTGAAAAATCCTTCAATATCAACGGCAAAACAAAAGAAGGAGAACTGACGATACGGCAGTTTCATGTACTGACATTTATCAAAAACGGGGGTATACACACCGTATCGGAAATTTCCAATTGGTTCAACATCAGCAAAAGCAGTATGTCCATCATGATCTCCAAACTGGAGAAAAACGGATATCTGCGCAAAGAGCAGGCATCTGACACAGATGACGGCAGAAAGATGTATTTCTATCTGACGGAAAAGGGCATGACAGCTGTGACAGAAGCGGAAGAACGTGTACTGGAAACCGTTGCCGGCTGTTTTTCTTCTTTGGATGAAGAAAAGCAGGAAAAAGTTTATACACATTTGCAGGAATTGAATCAAATCTTAAAAGCAGGAGGACTTGGGGAATGAAGAAAACAGCGAGTCTTTTGGCGCTGGCCTGTGTCATTGCCATGACAGGGTGCACGCCGAAGGAAGAAGTAACCGAAGAAAAAACCGCCCGCACTGTCCAGACAGCGGCAGTGACTACAGGGGATATTTCCAGTGATTTTTCCTTTTCGGGGAAAGTTGCCGCATCCAGAGAAGTATCCGTGGTACCCACCATCGCCGGCAAAGTCACCGGTTTTGGCTATGAAGTAGGCAATTCCGTAGGGGCAGGTGCTGTGCTTTTCACCGTGGACAGCACAGACTTACAGAACAATCTGCGCAGTGTGGAAGCCAATTACGACGCCACCAAACTGCAGGTAGACAACGCAAAGACCACATTGGAAAGCAACCAGATTCTTTACGATGAAGGCATCATTTCCAAAAGTGATTACGACAAGCTGAAACTGGCTTATGACACAGCGGAAGCAAATCTGACTTCCATCCAGATTCAGAAAGAAAATCTGGAAAAGAACATTGCGGACTGCTCCGTTACTGCGCCCATCAGCGGCGTCATCTCTGCCCGCAACGTGGAAATCGGCAGTTTTGCCAGCCAGAGCCAGCCTGCCTACACCATTCTGGACGTTTCTTCCGTAAAAGTGGAAGTAGGCGTTTCTGAACAAATGGTCAATGAAATTGCCATCGGGGACACCGTCAACGTACTGCTGACAGCTGTTTCTCCCGATCCTTTGCAGGGCAAAGTATCCACCATCAGCCCTTCCGCCAGTCAGGCAGGTACATACACTGTAAAAATCACACTGGACAACAGCCGCGGTCTTTTGAAACCCGGCATGCTGGCTGAAGTAAGCTTCATCACCGATTCTTCCAGCAACACCATGATTCTGCCCAGAGATGCAGTCATCACAAAAGACGGTGAAGTATACGTTTATGTCGTAGAAAACAACATCGCTAAGAAAGTTCCTGTGGAAACAGGCATTGAAAGCGGTGAAAACATCGAAATCATCAGCGGCCTGACACCCGATATGCAGGTAGTTGTCAAAGGCCAGACCTATATCACCGACGGGGAAGAAGTCAATGTTTCCAACCCTGAGGAAGACGTCCTGCGGGTGCCCGTGGAAGGGGCACAGGTGCAGAGTGAGGGGGAATAAGCCATGCTTTCCAGACTTGCTATCCGCCGGCGCGTCACCACAATGATGATCACCATGATGGTTTTTCTGGCTGGTATCGTATCCTACATGAATCTGGATATGAACCTGATGCCTGAAATGGATATTCCCATCGTGGTTGTCAGCACCACCTATGTGGGCGCAGGGCCCGAAGAAATCGAAAATCTGGTAACGAAGCCTTTGGAGGAATCCCTCAGCACCGTTTCCAATGTAGAAAACATCACCTCCGTTTCGTCGGCCAACATGTCCATGGTCATGGTACAGTTTGTAGACGGTACGGATATCGACATCGCTTCCATGGACTTGCGTGACATCATCGACCGCACAAAGTCCACACTGCCTGACGATGCCAATGAACCCAACATCATCAAAATGGATATGAACGCCGTTCCCATTTACATGGGCGCAACGGCAGAAAATATGGATCTGACAGCACTGAACGAAATGCTGGAGGACAACGTGGTGAACCGTCTGGAACGTATCGAAGGCGTTGCATCCGTTGACCTGACCGGCGGTGTGGAACGTGAAGTTCGCATCACCGTTGACCCGGATAAACTGGCTGGCTACGGCCTGACCACATCCCAGCTTTCTCAGGTGCTTTCCGCAGAAAACATGAACCTGCCCTCCGGTTCCCTTTCTCAGGGCTCCACCAACGTACAGGTGCGTACCATGGGGGAATTTGAGGACATCGAGGACATCAAAAATCTGCCTGTGACCACACCCGGCGGCGCGCTCATCCACCTCAGCGACGTTGCCAGCGTGGAGGAAAAAGAGGTAGACCGTGATTCCTTCAGTATCATCGACGGCAACTACGGCATCATGATCTCCGTCAACAAACAGTCCACCGCCAATCTGGTAGAAGTCAGCGACAAGCTGAACGCAGAAATGGCGAAGATCAACAACGATTACCCCGAAATGAAACTGGTGATGCTGACTGATACAGCAGAATATATCCAGCTTTCCATTTCCAACGTTACACAGACAGCCCTCCTCAGTGCCATCATCGCTTTCTTCGTACTGCTGGTATTCCTGAAGAGCCCTGTCACATCCGGTATCATTGCCATGTCCATTCCTACATCCATCATGGCGTCCTTTGCCCTCATGTACCTGTCGGGCATGAGTTTGAACGTTATTTCCATGGGTGGTCTGGCCATCGGTATCGGCATGCTGGTAGATAACTCCGTCGTTGTACTGGACAGCATCTACCAATATTACGAACGGGGATACGACCCCAAAGAAGCGGCGGAAACCGGCGCGAAAGAAGTTACCATGGCGGTAACGGCATCTACCCTGACAACCGTTGCGGTATTCTTGCCCATCGCCTTCGTTTCCGGCTCCGTAGGTCAGCTCATGAAGAGCTTGTCCTTCACCATTTGTTACTCCCTGATCTCCTCTCTGGTGGTTTCCATCACCTTTGTGCCTATGGCATGCGCCCTGTTCCTGCGCAAGGAGCATCACAAGAAAGACAGAAAATCCAAATTCCGTCTGTCCTATGCATGGGATGCTTTCTTTGACCGCCTTACCAACGGTTATGAAAAACTCATCAAGGCAGCCCTCCACCACCCCGTCCGCACCATTGCTGTGGTGCTCATCACATTCATTGCCAGCCTGTTCACCATTCCCATTACAGGCATGGACTTCATGGATGAAACGGACGAAGGTGTAGCAAACATCACCGTGGAACTGCCCAACGGCACAGACCTTGACAATACAGAAGAAGTGGTATGGGAAGTGCTCTACCGCCTGCAGGAAGTCCCTGAAGCAGAGCTGGTATATGCTTCTGTCGGCGGCGGCATGCTCTCCTCCGGCACATCTTCCGCTTCCGTTACCATGAACCTGGTGGACAAAGCGGAACGTACCCGCTCCACCTCTGAAGTCTGCAAAGACGTACAGAATATGTTGTCAGATATTCCCGGCGCGGAAATCACTGCCACCGCTTCCAGCTCTGCCATGGGCAGCTTTGGCGGCGCGGATATTTCCTTCAATGTTTACGGCTATGATTCCCAGACATTGATGGCAGTGGAAGACGATCTGGTGGAACTTTTGAGCAGCACACCGGGTCTGAACGACGTGGAAGGCTCCACCGGCGAAACCGTGCCTGAAGCCAAAGTGGTCATCGACCGCAGCAAGGCTTCCCTTTACGGCATCACCACCGCTTCCATCGCGTCTTCTCTGAACACAGCCATTTCCGGCTCCACCGCTACCCAGTACAAAGTAGACGGTACAGAGATCGACGTTGTCATCCGCTATGACACAGATAAACTGAATTTCCTGACAGATCTGAATAATCTGACAGTCACATCCGCATATGGCGGCGAAATCCCTCTTTCCAGCATCGCAACGGTGGAAATGGGCGAAAGCGCAACTGCCATCAACCGTGAAAATCAGAAAAACTATATCACCATCAGTGCTTCTGCTGACGGCATGAGCGGCGGCGAAGCTCAGAAGCTGGTAGATCAGATCTTGGCAGGCTATACGTTCCCGGACGGCTGCACTTACGGCTATTCCGGCACACTGGAAATGATGAACGATGCCTTCAGCTCTCTGCTGACAGCCCTTGTGGTTGCGGTACTGCTGGTTTATATGATCATGGCATCCCAGTTCGAAAGCATCCGGTATCCTATGATTATCATGGTTTCCATGCCTTTGGCATTTACCGGTGCCATCTTAGGTCTGTTCATCACCGGCAACACCATCACCATGACATCCATGATGGGCTTTATCATGCTGGCAGGTATGGTTGTAAACAATGGTATCGTCCTCATCGACTATACCAATCAGCTTATGGACAGAGGCATGCGGTGCTATGACGCCCTCACCACAGCAGGGCCCCGTCGTCTGCGCCCTATCCTCATGACCACACTGACTACCATCCTTGGTATGCTCCCTCTGGTATTCTCCCAGCAGGAAGGCAGCGAAATGATGCGTACCATGGCCATCAGCGTTATTTTCGGTCTGACACTGTCCTCTCTGGTAACACTGGTATTCATTCCTGTGCTCTACGCATGGATGAATAGCCGCAGAGAACGCCGTCTGGAGAAAAAAGCGGCAAAACGTGCAGCAAAAGAAGCGAAAACTACAGAAAGCATACAAGGGTAATATTAAAGTAATATTAAGAATTTGTGACAACCGCCGCTCAGGTCTTGCCTAGCGGCGGTTTTTATGGTTATATTGTTTGGAGAAAAGGAGGGTTCCAAATATGGAAAAGATTGGACTGGTTTTGGAAGGCGGCGCTTCCCGTGGGGTATTTACCGCTGGGGTGCTGGATTACTGGATGGAACAGGGCATCACCTTTCCTTATGTGGTAGGGGTTTCCGCAGGCGCATGCAACGCGGCGGATCTGGTATCGAAACAGATTGGGCGTACCCGAAACACCATGATTCACAAAGACAAGAAATATGAATATATGGGGCTGCGGACATTTTTCAAAACCCGTCAGCTCATGGATATGGATTTGATTTTCCGTACATTCCCGGAAGAATACTTCCCCTTTGACTACGACACTTATTTTGCGTCAGAAACAGAGGTGGAATACGGCTGCACAGACTGCCACACAGGCAGACCGGTATTTCTGTCCGAAAAACAGGATAAAGGCCGGCTCATGGACATTCTGCGGGCATCCTGCGCCATGCCGGGGGCAGTGCGTCCCGTTCTGGTGGACGGCAAACCTTATGTGGATGGGGGCCTTTCTGACTCCATTCCCGTCAAACGTGCCTTTGAAATGGGATGTGACAAAGTGGTTGTCATTCAGACCAGAGGAAGAAACTTCCGCATGAAGCCTTCCCGTTCCACAAAACTCATTGCAAGGGCATACGGCAGATATCCTGCCATTGGCGAAGACCTGCGCCGCCGACCCGTGCGCTACAACAAAAATCTGGCTTATATCCGCCGGATGGAACAGGCAGGCAAAGTGCTGGCTATTCGCCCCTGCATGCCGGAAGTGGGCCGCATGGAAAAAGATTATAAAAAACTGATGACGTTCTACCGTCATGGTTATATACTCGCACAGGAGCAGTTTGCTCAATTACAAGCATTTATGGGAGGAAAGAGATGAAATTACACCAACTGACAAACCGTATCTGGTATACGGAACATGACAGCACCACGGACAGGCCCACACTGGGCTATATCATGGGGGACAGACGTTCTGTGATGCTGGATGCCGGAAACAGCGGCGCACACGCGGAACTGTTTCTGGAGGCTGTCCGCAGAGCCGGGCTGCCCAGACCAGAATTGGTCTGCATTTCCCATTCTCATTGGGATCACACCTTTGGTATGGCATCTTTGGGGCTGCCTGCCATCGCTTCAGAAAAGACCAATACCCTGCTGCTGCAGATGGCATGCTGGGGATGGTCAGAAAGAGAAATGGCAAAACGGCTGGAAACAGGAGAGGAATCCGCCTTTTGCGATACTCACATCCGACTGGAATACCCCGATCTGAGCCGCATTCAGGTGCGGGGCGCGGATATCCTGTTCCGGGACAGACTGACACTGGAATTGGGAAATTGTCCACTGGAATTATGGGAAGGAGTTTCCCCTCATGCTGATGACTGCACATTGATGCTGGCAGACGGCGTATTGTTCCTGGGGGATGCTTATTGTTCCGTACCCGTTGGAGATGATTGGGTCTATGACAAAGACCTGCTGGAAAAACATATCCGCATGTTGGAGGAAACAGACTTCCGCCTTTGCCTGAAAGGGCACCATGCACCACAGACAAAAGAGGAATTGCTGGCGGAATTGAAAGCGGAATTGGAAAAACTGAAATAAAGAAAGTAAGAACCCCCTTCGTGGAAACGAAGGGGGTTTGTTTTTGGAAAATCATAATTTGTGCCAGTTTAAGGGCGGGTTGCCTCTGAACGAAACAAGCCGCTTAATCCAAAGAATCTATCAATTCCTGTACTTCATTAAAAAATCTTGATAGGTGGAAGCCGTCCGCAACGGCATGATGGATGTTCATAGTCAGCGGCATGATGAGTTTGCCGTCTTTTCGCTCATATTTTCCCCAAGTGACCACAGGCGCGAGGAATTTTCCCTCATCAAACACATGCACATCAAAATGGGCATATTTTACCCATGGCAGGCAGGATACATCAAAGAAGTTTTGTGGCTGATTTGCTAAAATGGCTCGCTCATTTTTGTATCGCTCTCTGTCGGCTTCCATTCTGCCGTAAAATTCCAGAAGGTCCTCTGTATACTCTGTGACCATTTTGGTGAAATTTTCGTCATCCGTATGAAAATCCGTATAAGAAGGGGATACAAAATCCCATTTGATCAGATTGCCGTCAGCATCCCAACTGTATTTGAATTCATCATGGGCGTTGACAACTTTAGATACAACCCACACCATCAAAGGATAAAAATCAAGATGGTGCTTTTTGGAATATGCTTTTAAATTGGTCACATCCATATCCACCGTCAAACTCATGACGATTCGCATTTTATCGATATAAAACTGAAACAGATCACCTCTGCTCCATTCCTTTAAGTTCATCCGTGTATAATTCATAATCGTTCTCCAAATTGTCATTGATTTTTTGCTTTATTCAAGGAAATTATACCATAAGCTTATGAACAATTCCATAAACGAGCTGTATCCGGCAGCGGTGGCAGTCTTGAAATAAAAAACACCACACACTTTCGTGTATGGTGCTTTTTTGTTGAATTGCGGAGAGGGTCAAGCACTTTGCTCCGCAAAGCCGCCTTCGGCGTCCCCATTTCTCTTTGGGGTGCAGGGGTCAAGCACTTTGCTCCGCAAAGCCGCCTCCAGCGTCCCCATTTCTCTTTGGGGTGCAGGGGTCAAGCACTTTGCTCCGCAAAGCCGCCTTCGGCGTCCCCATTTCTCTTTGGGGTGCAGGGATTTGAACCTGCGAAGACCCACCTCATCAGAAAAAGCTGTCTGTGCTTACCAGCTTCCGACCTTGCACTTTGTGCAACGAGGGAGATGGTGTAGACAGCTTTTTCGGTCTTTTCCGAAGGAAAAGAGATTTCCTTTCTTACATGGTCGTCTGCTCTCCCTCTCTTTGGTCAGTCGGCACACTCCCTGTTTCTTCGCCTTTGGCTGCTCCCTTCTCCTGCCCCCGGCAGCGGTCGCACCCAAAGCCCCGGGAACCCGTCGGTCGCACTTCCTGAACAAAAAAAACATCATGCTTTCGCATGATGTTTTTTGAATTGCGGAGACAGGATTTGAAAGCCACCCCATGGGCAAGCCCACGGGGGCCCCAATTTTCCAGCTTCTGCATGAGACATCTTCACACAACAAAAAAACACCACACACTTTCGTGTATGGTGCTTTTTTGTTGAATTGCGGAGACAGGATTTGAACCTGCGACCTCCGGGTTATGAGCCCGACGAGCTACCGGACTGCTCTACTCCGCG
>OOCG01000072.1_pt1 | contig 67598 bp, 54 predicted proteins | sample 1671521 | NCBI WGS metagenome assembly OOCG01 (sample SAMN06348165, study PRJEB24527) | human gut metagenome | biome: human gut; feature: ankylosing spondylitis patient; material: feces | host: Homo sapiens | place: China | collected 2015-10
ACCGCTCCTACCTCTCAGAGCTTTTAACCATCGGCCGCAGAGCGCGGGACTAGGATCTGCATCCCGCGGTGCCTATAGGTTCCCGACCAACGTAGTCCGCCAAACGACGGCCTGAGGCTAGTCAACTAGAGGCTTTTTCAAGCCTCGGCCTTTAGGCCGAGGTAGTTGACTTTCTGTACTGCTAACGGAAGAAGCACGCTTTGAAGGACCAGCGAGACACTCCCTCCTGTGCCCACAGCAAACTGATAAGTTCCTGCTTTAATCTTTTTAGGGATAAAGAGAAGATCCTCTGAACCGAGTTCAGCACCTTCAAGTTTTGCTCCGCAAATTTCGGCAGTAGCTAAAACACCGCAAAGATGCTGTCTGCGCAGACCGGATTGGTTGCGATCCTTTCGAATGGAGTGCATTTCGAATGGTTTTCCGAGAATGGCAGAAAGCGCTAAAGCGGAACGAAGAATCTGGCCGCCCCCGTGGCCGATGCTTCCGTCGATTTTTAAAGTTTCCATTTTGTTTTTTCCTTTTTACTATCTGCCATTCTTACCGCAAGAGCCGTGCCAAGTTTTCTATATTTCGATAAATCAAATAATTATCGATAAAGAGAAAATCAAACGTAATTCTAGCCTTATTAAAAACTATAATTTCATATAACTTCATATAAAAATTTATAGTCCAATGAAAAAGAAAATTGTCGTATTAGGCTTTCTGGAAACGAATCTAGATCAAGGCGGAAAGCCTCGTTGGGGACGTTGGCGTCCGACGATTTCTTTAGGTCAACAGGACGACCTTCTTGTAGATAGGTTCGAATTGTTTTATGAAAAGAACTTCCTGGACCTAGCTCAGCTGGTTCAGAAAGACTTTCAGCAAGTCTCGCCCGAAACCGAATTCAATCTCCGCGAAGTTGTTCTAAAGGATCCCTGGGATTTTCAGACAGTCTACAGCGGGATCTTCGACAATTTAAAAGACTATAAATTTGATACGGACAATGAAGAGTATTTGGTTCACATCACGACAGGTACTCATGTCATTCAGATCTGTCTCTTCCTTCTGACCGAATCACGCCATATTCCGGGAAAACTTCTCCAAACACACATGCAGAAATCTCGGAATCCGAACGGAACCTATACGATCATCGATCTTGATCTTTCCAAGTATGACAAGATTGCCGAACGATTCCATCAGGAGCAGAAAGACGGTATTCGCTTTTTGAAGTCAGGGATTGAAACTCGGAATGCCAAATTCAATGAGATGATTCGTGAATTGGCAACGGTCAGCCTCAAATCTAAGGCACCTATTCTCCTTACCGGCAAAACCGGCGTCGGCAAAACCAAGATGGCTCGCCTCGTTTACGAGTGGAAGAAGCAAAAACGCATGGTTAGTGGCAATTTTGTAGAACTCAACTGCGCCACTTTAAGAGGCGACGCCTGTATGTCTGCACTCTTCGGCCATGTCAAAGGTGCATTTACCGGCGCCGTTGAAAATCGTAAGGGCCTGCTCAAAGCCGCTGACGGTGGCCTTCTCTTCCTCGATGAAATCGGTGAGCTCGGACTGGATGAACAGGCGATGCTGCTTGGAGCCCTGGAAGAAAAGCGGTTTTTCCCGTTGGGTTCCGACAGCGAGGTCACGAGCGACTTCCAGCTGATTTGCGGTACCAACAAAAATCTTTCCCTGATGGTTAAAGAGAAAAAGTTCCGTGAAGACCTTCTCGCCCGTATTCAGCTTTGGTCATTCAACATTCCTTCGCTGAAAGACAGACACGAGGACATTGAACCGAACCTGGATTATGAACTTCAGCAGGTTTCATTAACTACCGGAAATCTGTTTAGTTTTAACAAGGAAGCTAGAGAAAAATTTCTTTCTTTATCCAATTCCTCTGAAGCCTTATGGAAGTCGAACTTCCGGGACTTGTCCGGTGCGGTCACGAGAATGTCTACGCTTTCGGAAGGCGGCCGAATTACCGAAAGTGATGTCGAATCCGAATGGAATCGACTGCTCAGGCAGTGGTACCCGGAAGGACAAACAGAAAGTGAGAAACCTTCTCTGCCGCCGGTTCTTTCCGAGGAGCAATGGAAAGAACTCGATCTCTTTGACCGTTGCCAGTTAGAAAAAGTCATCGAAGTTTGCCAATCCTCCAAGAATCTCGCTGATGCCAGCCGTAAACTTTTCGCTCACTCACTTTCAGAAAAGAAGTCAACGAATAACTCAGATCGACTGAGAAAGTACTTAGCTAAATTCGGTTTGAGCTGGACTGATTTACATAAGGATTGATTTACCGAGTTAGGAGAGGACAAAGACTTATCGACTTAGATCCTAAACCACGGAAAATTTACTCAATCTGGCTTTCCTCCGGCTCAGATTCGTTTCTTCAAGTCCATACTTGAAAAATCGCAATGAAAGAACGACCTGCCATTGGTTCGTTCAAGGGAGTCAATGAAATGCCAGTACTCGCTGCCGTCGCCGTACCTCATCCGCCGCTTATTATTCCTGAAGTCGGCAGAGGCGAAGAAAAAAGAATTCAGCACACCATCAATGCCTACCAACAGGCTATGCGGTTTTTAGCCCGCTTTAAACCGGACACTGTGGTTCTGACGACTCCGCACACCGTGATGTATGCGGATTATTTTCATATTTCTCCGGGCAAGAGCGCCTGCGGTGATTTATCTCGCTTTAATGCTCCTCAAGCAAAAGTCGAAATTCCCTACGACGAAGATTTCGTTCATCAGCTTGAAAGCTACTGCCAGGAGCATCATATGCACGCAGGCACTTTAGGCGAACGCGATCCTTCTTTGGACCATGCCACCGTGGTTCCGCTTCTCTTCTTAGAAGATTATCTGAATGATTTTGAGTTGGTCAGAGTCGGTCTGTCCGGCCTTTCAATTGCCGATCACTATCGTTTAGGCGAAGCGATTTCTGCTGTTGCCGATAAAACCGGCAAGCGTGTCGTGATGATTGCAAGCGGTGACTTGTCTCATAAACTCACCGCCGAAGGTCCTTACGGATTTTCTCCTGAAGGTCCTAAGTTCGATAAAGAACTGATGGAATGTTTTGAAGACGCCGACTTCCTGTGCATGATGACCATCAAGCCGGAAATCTGCGAATCGGCCGCCGAATGCGGCCATCGTTCCTTTGTCATTATGGCCGGTGCCTTTGACCGCAGAAACGTTGACGCTCACGTTCTGTCTTATGAAGGGCCGTTCGGCGTCGGATACGGCGTTGCCACCTTTGAAGGCGAAGATCCTGATCCGGATCGCGATTTCTTGGACAAGCTCGAAGCTATTGAGGATAAGGAATATCACGAGAGACTCGACAAAGAAGATCCGTACGTAAAACTGGCTCGTTTGAGCGTTGAAACTTTTGTGAAGACCGGCCAATACGCTCCTCTTCCGAATAATCTTCCGGCCGACATGATGGATAAAAGAGCCGGTGTGTTTGTATCTCTGCACGAACACGGACGTCTGAGAGGATGCATCGGCACAACAGAACCGACTCAAGCCGATATCGCGCTCGAAATCATCGCCAACGGTGTTTCTGCCTGCTCTCGAGACCCGCGCTTCCCGCCTGTCCAGCCTGAAGAGCTGAAATATCTTGTTTACAAGGTTGATGTCCTGGAACCGGCTGAAAAGATCTCGTCTGAAGACGAACTCGATCCGAAAGTTTACGGCGTCATCGTTGAAAAAGGAAGCCGCCGCGGCTTGCTCCTGCCGGATCTCGAAGGCGTGGACTCGGTTGCTCAGCAAGTCAGCATTGCCAAACAAAAGGCCGGTATTGCTGAAAACGAATCCGTTCAGCTTTATCGCTTCAAAGTCGTAAGACATTCATGATTATGAACCGCGAACAAGTTCTTTGTGACGTTTGTCCTAAGTTCTGTAAGCTGAGAGAGGCTCAGATCGGCTTCTGCCGAGCAAGATCCAATATCGGCGGGAAGATTGTTCCTATCAATTACGGGCAGGCAACTTCCCTAGCCTTGGATCCGATCGAAAAGAAGCCGCTGATGCGTTTCTGCCCCGGAACTTATATCCTTTCTTACGGCAGCTACGGCTGCAACCTGCGTTGCCCGTACTGCCAGAATGCGTCGATTTCGATGGCGGGACCCGACAACTGCCCTCACCGCTTGATTACGCCTGAAGGCCTGACGGATCTTGCCGTTGACTTGAGCAAGCAGGAACCCGGAAATATAGGCGTTGCATTTACTTATAACGAACCGACGATGTGTTTTGAATTTATTCGAGATACATCCAAGCTGCTGCATGAAGCCGGATTGAAGTCCGTCGTTGTAACTAACGGAGGTCTCGTCCGGGAGTACGCTGATGAACTCCTTCCGCACGTCGATGCTTTAAATATCGATTTGAAAGGGTTTTCTGACGAGTTCTACCGTTATGTGAAAGGTGAGTTCGACACCGTTAAGGAATTTATCAAGGCGGCCGTCGAACACAAATGTCATGTAGAACTGACAACTTTGGTGATCCCGACTAAGAACGACGATCTGGAAGAAATGGAACGAGAAGCCGAGTGGATTGCCTCTATATCACCTGACATCCCACTGCATTTGAGTCGGTTTTTCCCGAGGTATAAGGTCGATGATCTGCCTCCTACCCCGGCAGAGACCATCTATCGGCTAAAAGATATTGCTCAGAAGAAGCTGAAATACGTATACACCGGAAATCTCTAACAGCTGTCGGGGGTTTTTGTTCAAGCCGTCCAAAGAAGCATTAGCAATACTTGTCCAGAGATAATTCTCAAGAACATGGCTAACGGATACACGGTTGAATAAGAAATTAGAGCTATCCCTTTGTCCGACAAACTGGAAGCAAATCCTAACAGGGAGGTATTGGTTGAACATCCGGCTAAAAGACCCGCAATCGAATGGAAATTCATGCGGTAGCGGGTTCTTGCCAAAATACCGACAGTTGCCAAAGGAATAATGGTGATCGGAAGGCCCAACGCGACGTAAAAGAAGCCGCTTCCGTTGATAAACGAATTGAAGAAAGGCTCTCCGGCCGCCAAACCTACACTGGCTAAGAAAAATGCCTGTCCCCACTCTCTAAGCATTAGATTTGCGGAATGAGTCGTGTAAGTAACCAGATGAAACCTCGGTCCGAAGTAACCGAGAAGAATGGCAGCGATCAGAGGGCCGCCCGCTAAACCCAACTGAATCGTGACCGGCATATAGGGAAAAGCAATCGGAAAGGCTCCGATAATCACACCGAAAGCCAAACCGGCAAAAATTGCTACTACGTTGGGTTTTTCCAGCTGCTTTTCCCTGTTCCCCATCAGTGCTGCCAAACGGGCAATGGCATTTTTAGGACCCACACAGCTCAACGTGTCTCCTAATTGGAGGCGAAGCGTGTTGTATGGGAAGAACGTAACACCGGCTCTGGTTACTCGAGTGATATTGACTCCGTCAAATCTTGAAAGATGGAGATCCTCAATCATGACTCCGTTCATCTTGCTGTCAGTCACTCTGATTCGTTCGTTACGTATCGGCGAATGAGCGGTTGCAAGGTCAATGGATGGATCTTCTTCCCCGCAAAAGGCACAAACCGCAGTTTTATGTTCTGCATTGGAAACAATTCGCAGACGATCACCCAAATAAATTAAGCTATCGGCGGTGGGGCTGGTAATGGTGCCGTCATGCAAAACTCTTGAACAGATAAAGGGACGTCCGATAATTTCCCTGATTTCTCTCAGTGTGATGCCTTGAAGCGCTTTATTTGTTGTTTTGACGTGGTAAAAAATCGGAGCCCTGTTCTTGACCTGCTGGGCGTCCTCCCAGTATTTGTCTTCCTGAGCTAAGTTAACACCAAATAACTTCTTCAGGCCAAGGATTACTCCTATCACAGAAAGAATCGCAAACGGATAAGCGCAAGCATATCCGACAGTAATATCCTGCTTGGAGCCTAACGACTGGAGAGCCTCTTGTGTTGCTCCGAGGCCGGGCGTGCTTGTGACCGCCCCAAACATAATGCCTAGAATCTCAGGAAGAGAAATACTGTTTGAAAATAAGAAATACAGTGAAATAGTGATTAAAAGGCTTAATCCGACAGCGAGCAGCATCAAGCCGGTCAGCTCGAATCCGCTGCTTTTGAAAGTCGCAAAGAAAGACGGACCAACCTGCAGCCCGATAAAGAAAACAAAAAGAACCAGTCCGAAGTTCCTAAAGAACGTTATCATCGCCGGGTCAACTTTGACACCGGCGTAACCTACGATCAAACCGACAAACAAAACACAAGTTGCGCCCAGTGATAGTCCGAAGATTTTTTTGCGTCCAAGACAAATGCCCAAAGAAATGATGAGACTGTATACAAGAAAGCCATGCGCGAAGGATGAAGTATCAAAGATGAGAGACAGCAGCCAGTTCATGACGGATTGAATTTTATGAGATTTGAGGTTCTGAGAATCATAGAAAAGTTAATCTTTTAAAAACATAATCGAAAGTTAGGTTTTCCCTTATCTCGTTCCGAGGAATTGATTTGAATCCGCCGCGAAATATTCTTTGTTACGGCCGCAACCTTCTTTGTCTTTGCTGCCTTTTATGTAACGGTAGAAAAAGATAATGAAATGATCTGATTGATTAGCATTAATATATGTCAACTAAATTGATAGAATATTGATAGATAGATTTTCAATCTGACTTAAAAAGCTATGGAACAAACAATCCCGCCTGCGGAGTGTTCAATCATTTCCTTTGAAAGAGAGTGGACAGAGACCGCTAGAGAAACGTTCTGTGCTTTTTTAAACTCTCATGGGGGACGCGTTTACTTCGGTGTCAGTGAAGATGCAAGTGTCCTCGGAGTCGAGGAACCCAACGAGATAGCGAGAAAAGTCAACTCCATACTCAAATTCGAGATGCATCCTTCAGCCGAAGGGTATTTTCAAACTAACACCCTAAAAATCAAGGATAAGCATGTAGTTGTAGTAACTGTATTAGAAGGATATCGACCTCCTTATTACGTTACGATCAACAAAGGCAATGAGAAAGATAGGCTTTGTTACGTCCGTCAAGGCTCAAGTTCATACGAAGCTAATGACAACGAAATCAGAAACCTATATCACAAAGGCAACCGGTTACCTTACGAACAAAGAGCCTCGGCCAATCAAAATCTGACTTTCCTTGCTTTGGCTGACTATTTCAAAAAAGCCAATGTGCAATTCGATGAAGGAAAATATCAGACTCTTGGTTTGAAAGATTTGAATGGTTTCTTCACCAATGTCGGGCTTTGGCTTTCTGACCAATGCACAGCCGAGACTCGTGCCGGCTTCTTCTTAGGCAATACAAAAGCCTCCGAAAGCGACGGCATCTATACATTTTCCGGTTGCGTCATCGAGCAATTCTGCAAGGTCCGAGATTTGCTAAGCAACCGGTTCGACTTCAAGAAGAAAATAGAACCTAACACGCTTAGCTCAGAAGGTTGCATAAATGAGGTTTCGGATTATCCCGAGCGAGCAATCAGCGAAGCTCTTATTAACCTCTTTGCTCACAGAGATTATTCCTTCGAAAATGCTCAGGCTACTGTCACGTCCTTTTCCGATCGACTGGAATTCATCTCTTTAGGCGGATTACCTCAAGGCGTTACCAAAGAAATGATGCTTCTTGGAATTTCTGTTCCAAGAAACAAAACGTTAGCAGACATCCTCATGCGGCTTTCTGGTATGGAACGGCACGACATCGGTATTCCGACAATTTTTGTGAGCTATGAGAACTTCTCCTTCAAGCCTACTCTGGTTTGTGCTCACGAATATATCAAGCTTGATCTACCAAGATTGCAGCAGATTCCTTCCGATCTCACAGATAGAGAAGGTGCGATCGTTTCTTATTTGAAACAAAACGGCGCCTCTTCGAGAAAGCAGCTTCAGGACTTCGTTAACGTTTCCTACGGCACAGTAATTAACACGTTAAGATCATTGGAGGCGAAGAAGATCGTTGTGAAGCAAGGAGCCGGAAGAGAAACTAAATACGCGTTAATTATTAGTTAGAGGTAACTTGTCTGATATTGATACTATTAATATATGTCAATATTTTTGATAGATAGTTGATAGAAACTTTTTTCTATCCCGGAGCCATTTATTTCGAAAGACTTCTCGGATTCAATTTCCTGCTCGACTATCTTCTAGACTTGCTCAAAACGTTAACCACTTAACTAAATCGACGGCAATCACTTCCTTTCCTTTGAAAGTGTTTTCCACTGAACACTTCATTTTTTCTGCTTTTGTTAACCTGCAATCATCTCAAGGAATCTACAAGGAGCTAGAAAATGAATTCACCTGCAATCAAGTTATTGACTGCCTCCGTTGTCCTTTGCTTCGGCTGCGGATCTTATGCCGCCAATCAGACAATTAACACGGACTTAGTCGTTGTCGGCGCTGGTTCTGCCGGTCTATCTGCCGCTGTTCAAGGCGCAGAACTCGGCAAAAAAGTCGTCCTTCTTGAAAAAAATCCGTATGTCGGCGGTAACTCCCAACATGCCGAAGGCTTGTTTGCCGTAGATTCCGAATGGAACCGTTTGCGCAGCGATCCTCTGACACGCCAGCAGGCCTATGAAGCCTTCATCAAAAAACAGAACCATTTAGTTGATCCCTACAAAAATAAGGACTTCGTCGAAGGTTCCGGTGAAAACATCTCCTGGCTCGCCTCTCACGGTATTGAATTTGAAGTTCGCCGCGAAACACCTGACAAAGACAACACTTGGCACATCATCAAGAACTACAAAGGCACCAATCACGGCGCCGGCCTGATCAAAGGCATGAAAGACGCCGCAGATAAATTAGGCGTCACAACGATGGTTTCCACCCCTGCTACAGACCTCATTACGAAAGACGGTAAAGTCGTAGGCGTAGTTGCCAAAGATGCCAAAGGCAATACGTACACGATCAACAGCAAAGCCGTGATTTTAGCTTCCGGCAGTTTCGGCGACGATCCGAAGAAAGTCAAAGAATGGGGCCACCGCGATCCTGAAGGCTGGAAGAGCTCCGTGCCTATCAACAAGACCGGTGACGGAATTGTGATGGCCACCAAGATCGGTGCTGAAAGAGGCCCGGTCAGCTTTATCGGCCACCTTGGTACTGAAGGCAAAGGCATTAAATTCCTCAGCAACCTCTATGCCGTTTCTTGGCAGCCGTTCAATCTCTGGGTCAATTCCGACGGCCAGAGATTCACAGACGAATCCACCAGCAATGCTTTCAGCGAAGCTGCCAACGGCATTTATGCTCAGCACGGCCATTACGGCTGGGCCATCTTCGATACCAATACAATCGACTACTGCATGACCAAGGGTATTGATTCGGGCATCGGCGTTTTGGTACCGGTCGGCACACAGCTCAAGAACCTCCAGCAGGACATCAAAGATGCCTTAGCAGTAGACAGCGACGGTTTCAAAGAAGCCGACAGCATTGCAGCTTTGGCCAAGAAGATCAACGTTCCTGCCAAGAACCTTGAGGAAACAGTTGCTGACTACAACAAGACTTGCGAACTTCAACACGATCCGATTTTCCTGAAAGATCGCCGCTATCTGAAACCGATCAACGGCAAAAAGTACTACGCTCTGAAGCTCAAGTCCTACTTCTTCAGCGCATACGGCGGCTTGGTTACCAACAGACAGCATCAGGTTTTGAATACCCATCACAAGCCGATTCCCGGTCTCTACGCTGCAGGCTTGGAAGTCTCCAACATGGTCGGGCCAACCTACCCTGACTTCTTCTCCGGCCATGCTTTCGGATTTGCGTCTTATTCCGGCCGTCATGCTGCAATCAATGCCGCTGAAACGATGAAATAAGTTCTTAATTCTCCTTTTGAATAAGTCATTGTCTGCCCCGGGTTTCTCTATGAAATCCGGGCTTTTTTGTCTTACAACAATCTATGAAGCTATTTTCCATCCTGTTTTCCGTCCAATAGAAGCGATCGAATAGATCAAAGCTATAGAAAACCAGAGCTTCTTTGCCTATATTTGGTTACAACCATTGACATTTAACCTCCTCTGACAAACAATTGTTAGTACAAACCATGGAGGAGTTATATGTCAGGTTATCCTTTCCTCACCTTGACCGGTACCGCTAGAGAACGCGGTTATCAATACGGAAGTCAAGTCCCGGAACTCATCAAAAAGAATATTGCTTTCTATCGAACCATGTTCGAAGGATTCGGCGTACCTTGGGAAACCGCCGGGAAAATCTCTAAAAAATTTGAACCGTTTATTCGAGATTACTATCCGGAAGCTTTAGAAGAGATTGCAGGCGTCGCTGAAGGAGCCAACCTCTCTTACGAAGATATTCTGACTATCAACTGCAGAAGCGAGATTTTGTTTGCGAAACCCGACGGCTGCACGACCTTCGGAATCTTGCCGGAACAATCCTGCGACGGCCATACTTATCTCGGTCAAACTTGGGACTGGCTCAAACCGGCTCGCGACACGACGGTCATTTTGGAAGTTCATGTTGAAGGACAGCCGAAGATTTTGATTGCAGTTGAAGCCGGCATTATCGGCGGCAAAGGCTTGAACTCCGAAGGTATTGGTGTCTGCCTTAACGCTTTAAGTACTGGCAAAGGCGGATTGGGCGTTCCGCTTCACATCCTTTATCGGGCTATCCTTGCCCAAACAAATATCAGTAATGCTTTAGAAGCAGTGACTCAGCCTCAGCGCGCAGGCTGCGGCAACTTTGCCATCGGCTCTGCTCAGGGCTTCCTGATGTGCGTTGAATACACACCGGAAAACTTTGACGTTTTAATGCCGATTGATAAACCGATGTGCCACACCAACCATTACTTGTCCCCGCTCTTTAGACCTCAGGACACGTTCAAACGTGATTTGACGGAGACGTTTATCCGCTTGAATCGTCTCGAGAGACTGGCGTATGGCGTCAAGCACCCCTTCACTCAAAAGGATATGTGGCAAATCTTATCTGACCACGCTAACTATCCGGATTCGATTTGCAGTCATCAGGACCCAAAAGACCCGATCACCAGAAGATTCTGTACGATCTACACCTTAGTCATGGACTTAAACGAAAGAACCTTCTGCATTACTGAAGGCGAACCCTGCGATCAAAAGATTTCTCGTTATGTATTGAAGTAGAAAAGACTAATTAAGAACTATTCCGTTCTAGAATCTTTTGCAGATGCCGTTTGAGATAATCAAGCGGCATTTTTACAAACTCCAACTGAAAGTTAGGTCATGTCTGAAGAACGTTTAAAAGCCCTCAAGTCAAGGCTGCAAAACTTGGAAACAAGACTGCTATCTGAAGACGATCCCTCTTCGAGAGCTGCTCTCATGCATGACTTTAAAAAGGTTCTTGAACAGCTCTTAATCACCGAAATTCTCCAACTACGATCCTCGGAATTAGCAAATAAGTTGGCAGATGTTCTGAAAACATTCACTTTTTCTTCACCACAACTTGAAGTAAAAGACGGAAGGATTGTTGAAGGTAAAACCGAAATCTCAGCCATGTTCATAGGTGATCCTAGACGAATTGACTACTGGACTTCGGCCCCTCCTCCCCCTCCGACCATCGAGGAGCTTAAAGAATCCGGAAAATGGGAGGAAATTCCCGAAGATCAAAGAAGGTTAATGCTCGAGGGAAAGAGAATAGCAATTCGAGATGCTGAGAAGAGAAAAGCTATCATTGTAAGAATTCTTCAGTCAACCGAAGAAGATTGAATTTTTTGACCATTTCCTAAAATTGTTCTAGGTCGTGTCTTTTCATTTCACTGGACAAAAATTTAGCCTCCGAAGATTTCTCCTCAGAGGCTTTTGTTCAGTTAGCTTTGAAAGCTTCTACTAGAACTGGTGGTTGATACCGACAAAGATCTGCTGAACGTTCTTGCCTAGGTAATCTGTGCCGTAACCGGAGAACAGCTTGCTAGCATCAAAGTTGAAATGCAAGGAGCTGTCAGGGCCGGCTTCAATCGCGTAACCTGCGTTGCTGTCATTGAAGACCGCTTCGACACCGGCATAGAGGCGAGTGCGTTTGGAGAGCGGATATGCGTACTTCGTTCCAAGAGACCAAGCATTGGCATCGTCTCTCGTCTGATTCTTCATATAAGAAGCAGAAACCATCCATTTGCCGCCCCAAACCGGTGTGGAGGTTCCCAACTGAGCCATCCAGAACTCGTTTTGAACAGCTTCGTTGCTAGCGAATTTCTTTGTGAACTGGAAGACCGGTTTTGTTACGCCGAAGTCATAACTCACTGCAAAGTTCAAATACTGGTTATGAGAAGAATCTTTTGTTGGAACTTGTGCTCCGTCTACGACTGCACCCATCGCGACGTTGCGGTACAAATAGCTGCCCATGATGGAGAAGTTGCCGTTGTCATACTTGGCAGCGTAGTTGTAAATATTGCCGAGCTTGTTGGAGTCTTGCGTTCCGGAAGCGTTCTGGTGTTCGCCGAGCGCAACATAGAAGAAGTTAGTCAGACCGAAAGATGTCGGAAGAACATACTGGATGGAGTTATCAGCACGAACCAAGCCGCCATCCCAGCCGGTTACAGCTGCTGGTCCCGGGAAGAAATACGGGGAGTCAGAAGAACCTAAGCTCAGTTCTGTCGGGTCATACATAGCAAATACCAGGAAATGCGGTGTGTACTGACGGCCGAAAGACAACTGACCGTATTTACCGCGGATACCGACGTTTGCTTCACGGCTGAATGCCTTGCCTTCATTTCCGAAAGTCTTGCTGCCGTTATCAGCTAAGAAAGCCTGGTCTAAATTGAAGAATACCTGTGTGCCGCCGCCCAAGTCTTCGGTTCCTTTCAAACCGATGTGGGAGGCTGTCAAACCGCCGGACTGCAGACCGGTTCTCCATTCGCCGCCGGCATTGTTCACGCCGACATACATATCAACGGCACCGAAAATATCAACTTGAGCTGCTTGTGCTGCGGTACCTAAAAAGGCTGCACAAATGAGCGCGGGAAGAGTCTTTTTCATGGTTTTCTCCTTGAGGGATTGGGATATGCCTCCATCATAAAAAAGACCATCACGCCAACTTGTTAAGAGCTTAACGAAAACCGCGATTACCACCGCACAATGTTAAGTGCTTAACACTTTCCAAATCACACAAAATCTAATATGACCTTATGGCAACAGACCTCAATCATCCCAAGGAGGCAGCATGAATACTCTCAAACAACTTCCGGAATTGACGGCGTTAGTCGAAGCCGGGAAAAATCCCTTCAATCAAGTTCTTATGGATTACGTGGACCAAGGTGGAAAGACCGTCGGATTCATGTATCAGGATACGCCTGAAGAAATCATCACGGCGGCTGGCGCAGCTCCCATATACCTTCGCGGTACAGCTTCCGAAGGCACGGAAATGGCAGAAGCATTCTTCCGACAGCTGACCTGCAATTACACGAAACACACTTATAACGAAATCCTGGACGGTAAGTGGGATTTCTTGGACGGCGCTGTCTTATATAACCTCTGCGACCACTCCAGACGAATCTACGACAACTGGAAGACGATCCCCGGCAATCCGGCTTATCATTTCATGTATGTTCCGAAGAAACGCAGTGAGCTCTCCAAAGACTTCTATCGTGAAGAAATCAATAAATTGATCAAAGCTACCGAAGAACACTTCGGCGTCGAAATCACGAAAGATAAATTGGCTGAAGCCATCAAACTTCATAATGAAACACGCCGTCTGCAGCAGGAAATCTACGAAATGCAGAAAGGCGAAGAAGTTTATCTGACGGGTTTGGAACTTCTGATGGTTATGCTCGCCGGGGTCTCTCTTCCCCGTCCTGAATACAACAAGATGATGAAGGATCTGATTGCTGCATTGAAAGCCAACGGCCCCAGAATCAAACCTAAAGTCCGTCTGCTCTATACCGGCGGTCATGCGGATAATCCGGAATTTTTCGATCTTCTCCAGCAAAACGACGCTCACGTCGTTTCTGACAACACCGGATTCGGTACCCGCGCAGCCGACGTTTTAATCCGTGAAGACGGTGATCCGCTCGAAGCCATCATCGATTACTACTTTGAAGAAAAGCCGGCTGCCACCCGCCAGATGGGCACACAGGTCGAACGTATGGAACGCCTGCTTGACCTCGTCAAACAATACAAGGCCGACGGCGTGGTCGCCTCCAGACTTTACATGTGCGACCTTTGGGCATTCGAACATTTCCTGATGCGCAAGCGCCTGCATGAAAACAATGTTCCTTTCCTCGAACTCGAGGTAGATTACACGCCGGAAGGCCAAGGCCAGATCAAGACTCGCGTTCAGGCCTTTGTTGAAAGCCTCGCCGACCGTCAAACCGCTTAATAAGAAGGAAAAGAATCATGGCTGAATATGTTACCGGTCTTGAAAGAACTCAAGAATATATCGATCGTCTGCAAGGTGTACTGCAGTTCTTTGAAACCCTTCCTCAGGAAAAACGCAATCCCGTTCAAGAAGCCGTCGTCGGTTTGATGCTCGATCATTCCAAGAACGTCTTAGATGCCGCTAAGAATCATAAGCCTTTGATGTGCACTTGGTACGGCAACTGCCAGGAAATCCTGGCAGCGATGGGCGTCGTTTATTACAACCCGGTTTTTGATCTGATGTTCCATTTGGGTCTCACCGATTATGCGGACGCCAAGGAATGCGATCGCTTTAACCTTGACGACAAAATGTGCTCGCTCGTCCGTTATGCCGTTTACTCCATGGTCAACCGCCTGCATCCCCGTCCTGACTGCTTCGTTGCGATGGCCGAACCCTGCGACGGCCAGCTGATGCTGCATCAGGCTTTTGCCGAATGCGATTACCTCAAGGGCGTCCCGGTTTACACCATCGACCCGAGCTACGGGCATACCGACAAAGACTTTGAGTATGTTGCTAAACAGCTTAAAGAAATGATCGCTTTTATTGAAAAGAATACCGGCGCAAAGTACGACGTCAACAAACTGCGTGAAATCGTAGATGAAACGAATAAACAGTACGAAATTTGGGCAGAAGTTAATGAACTGATGCGCGCATCCCCGGCTCCAATGCCCTCCTTTGCGGTCGGTGACGCCTTCTGGGCTCTAACTCAGCATCTGCCCTGCGGGGATCCTCGTGCTACAGCCTTGATGGGTGCAGTTCGTGACTTTGCCAAAGCCAACGTAGAAAAAGGCGTAGGGCCCGTCATGAATGAACAAATCCGCGTCTTCTGGCCTGATCTCAATCCGCTATGGGGTGAAAAACTCGGTCAGTGGCTCGCTGAAGAATGGAATGCCGTCGTTGTCAGTTCCTTCCAGCAAATGACACCTTACGAAAAGATCGATACCTCCACAGAAGAAAGCATGCTCTTCGGCTTAGCTCGCAGAGCTATTGCCGAAGTTCCGATGATTCGTCAGGGCCGCGGCTGGGTCGATGTCGTTGTCGAAGACCTTCGTAATGAAATTCAGAACAACTCGATTGACGCGGTTCTGTTCTCCGGTCATCAGGGCCATAAAGACCAGTCCGGCATCAACCAGTTCATGAAGAAGGCCTGCCGCGATATGAACGTTCCTCTGCTCTCGCTGACAACGAGCCTCTTTGACGAGCGCTATACGCCGCTGGACAAAGTTAAGAGCGATATCTCCAACTTCTTCAGCGCCAACGGCTTCAAGAGAAACGTCCATTAAAATTCGAACATTTTGGAGTGAAAACACATGATTTTTGTCGGATGCGATTTAGGTTCTACGACCGGAAAAATCGTTGTATTAGATGAGAACCTCAGCGTTCTTGGCTCCTCCATTGTTCGCTCTTCCCACGGTCCGATTAAAACTTTTGAAAAGGCCGTGGAGAAGACCGCGGAATCCATGGGTATCTCTGCCGAAGAACTGTTGACTAAATTTAAGAATGAAGGCCGTGTCGTCACTACCGGTTACGGCCGCAGCAATCTTCCCGGTTACACGGATGAAGTCTCTGAAATTTCCTGCCACGCCAAAGGCGCCAGTCATCTTTGCCCTTCTGTCCGCACGATCATTGATATCGGCGGTCAGGACTGCAAAGTCATCTCGGTTGGCCCACAAGGGAAAGTTCTGGACTTCCAGATGAACGACAAGTGCTCTGCAGGCACCGGACGTTTTTTTGAAGTTATGTCCCGTGTACTCGACATTGATCTGACGCATTTAGCCGAAGAAGCCCTGAAATCCAAAAAGCCCTGCTCGATTTCTAAACAGTGCAGCGTCTTTGCCGAGTCGGAAGTCATTTCGCTCGTCAATAACAGCGTTCCGCTGCCGGATATTGCCGCAGGCATCCATGAATCTATCGCCAGACGTATTCATGGAATGGCCTTTAAGGTGGGTGTGGAAGAAGATGTTGCGCTGACCGGCGGCTGCTCAAGCAACAAGGCGCTCAGAAAAGCTTTGGAAAAACGTCTTCATCTGCCCTTAGCTGAACTCACCATGGATCCTCAGCTGATGGGCGCTCTTGGCGCAGCACTTTTTGCTAAGGAACATTTCGAAGAAGAGAAAGCTCAGGCTTCTTAAAGAGTTAAACGGGGATTCATTATGACCGACTTTAAGACAACTTTATTAGAACTCGCAGAGCCATCCGAAAAGACATATGCTTCGGAGGATCTAAAAGCATTGGAATCGAAATCCAACTTCGTCTTAAAGTCGGATGCTGTTGAAGACCTCGGGGGCCCTGAAGGTTCAGCGGTCTTTCTGGAGTATTCCGCCTCCTCAAACCAACCCTCCTTTGCCGGAATGCTCTGCGAAGACGCATCATCGAACTCTTTAGGGCTTTTTCTTCATTTTTACGGTTCAAAACTTAACGATGAACTTTTTTACCTGGTTCTGCAGAATTTTCGATCCATGCTTCGCCTTCCCGGCGTCATGGTCAAGGGTACAGGTAAAGATCTTTGGGTCCGAATCGGTAAAAAAGCTCAAGCGCAAGGCATCGGCTTAAAGGAACTTGCTGCAGTTCTTTCCGCACGTATTCAAGAAGAATTTCCTGAGATTGAATCGGTTCAAGCCTGCTTCCTTCGCGGGAAAGGGCCGATATACCAACAGCTGGGCCAAATCTCGGAAGTTTTTTATCAAAATTCTGAAAAATTAAAGGCAAAAGTCTGGGAAGACCGCGGCTTTAACTTTAAGGATTGTCACGTCCTCGGACACTGCGGCAAGTGTGCTGATAAGAAACTTTGTGCCAATGTCCGTAGAATCGGACGCTTAAGTGAAGCCCACAGAATCAGTCAATAGGGGATTAAAATATGAATAATCATAGAGTTATTGCCGTTTGCGGCAAAGGCGGTGTAGGTAAGACCGCCTTTACGACGCTTTTGACGAAAGTCATCATCGAAGATCCGCAGGCCGGTAAATTGTTGGTGGTCGATGCCGACCCTGCTTTAGGTCTTCACTATGCCCTAGGTCGCAAAGAGATCAAAACCATTGGTACGGTTCGCGATGAAATCCTCAGGGTCGCCGAAGAAGGCGATCGCCAGGCACAGGAAGAGTTGGCCGACAAGGTTGACTATTTGACCGCCAGAGTACTCGACGAAGGCAAAGACTTTTCTTTCCTTGCTATGGGCCATATGGAATCCAAGGGCTGCTTCTGCTCGGTTAATGATTTGCTCCAGCAGGCCATCAGTTACTTAACGGATGAATTCAACACGGTCCTTATTGACGGCGAAGCAGGTATCGAGCAGATCAACCGCCAAGTCGTTGAAAAGATCGACACTCTGATCGTCCTGACAGACTCATCTTTCCGCGGCATGAAGACCATTTCCCATATCAAAGAAATGAGAGACGAAGGTCTGCTGCCCTTCTGCAAGAAAATCGGTGTGGTGTTTAACCGCACGCGCAATGACGTTTCTAAGTTAGAAGCTTTTGCAAAAGACTTAGGCCTGGAAATTTTTGGGGCGGTTCCGATGGACGAAGAAGTGGAAGCTTACGATAGCGAAGGCAAATCGCTCTTAGAACTTCCGGAAAACAATCCGGCACTTGTAGCCGTTCGGCAGGTTTACAAAAAACTTTAATTGATTGATTCAAAAGCAATTCGGCCTCCTTTCGGAGGCCGTTGTCATTTAGGGATTATTTCATCTTAGCAATGTCTTCAGCTGCTGTGTCTGCAGCAAGTTTACCTAAGATCACGCCGATGGAAACGCCTTGACCGTACTGAGAAGCTGCTTCGCCGCTAACGTAAAGTCCGGGAATGACTTTACCGGTTTCGGTGACAGCACGAGCCTTCAGATCAATCTTGACGCCGCCATAGGTTGTCTGGCTTGCCGGACTGATCTTGGCGCCATAGTACGGAGCCTTGTCGATACGGCTGAAGCGGGAATCTTTGCGACCGAATTCGTGGTCGACACCGTCATCCATGCCTTTCTGATAGGCTGCAACGGTCTTAGAGAGGTTCTCGGCATTGATACCGAGTTTCTTAGCCAATGCATCTAATGTCGGAGCTTCAACGAAGTAACCGGCTTCCTTGTATTTCTTCATCAGAGCGGCACGATCCACGGAAGCCTGATCGAAGATCAGGTAAGCATGTCCGTCCTTCTGATCTTTAATCGCTTTGCCTAAGATCGGCGTCAGGGCTAATTCGTTGACGAAGCGGTTGCCGTCTTCATTCACTAAAATTGCACCGTTGTAGCGAACGTTCGTCAAAGAGACAGCGCCGTTACCGGTTTGGTAGGCAACCGTCTGAGGTCCGGACCGATCCATTTGACCCAGCGCTGCGCCTACCTTAGTCGCCATCGCTAATGCATCGCCTGTGGCGCCGCGGCTGGCAGTTGACGGGTAACCTGCCCACATCGGCGTGTATTTAGCGACAAGTTCAGGATTTGAAGCAAAACCGCCGGTAGCCAGAATCACGCCTTTGGCATGAATGACATACTTACCGTTGTCGTGGCTGACGTGAACACCGGCAACTCGACCGTCTTTAACGTAAAGACCTTCAGCCTTTGTGGATGTGCGAGGTTCGATTCCAAGTTTGTCGAGCTGCTTCTTCATGACAGGAACCAGCATGGAGCCAAGTGCTCCGCCGTCTTTCGGTGTGTGCTGGGAGCCGTTAATCACGCGTCCTAAGTCAGCACCCATATCTACGAGCCAATCAGTTGTAGGACCGGAAAGGTCTGCTAGGTTTCGCAAGGAAGCATCATCCGGACCTTTGCCTTTGAGTTTGAGGTAGTAGTCGTCAGCGGTGTACGGTTTCTTCAAGGCCATCTGGATCTTGCTGCCGCCGGCATTAAATGCTGTGGAAGACAAAGCTGTGGTGCCGCCGATCATCGGAAGCTTTTCGATCAGTATAACGTTTAGACCTTTACGTTTGGCTTCGATGGCCGCGGCCATACCGCTGCCGCCCGCACCGACTACGACTACGTCGGTATCGGCATCTTTCAATACAGCGGCTTGATCCTTCTTCTGAGCTACAGCTTTAAGGTCGGCTTTAGAACCGCCGGCTTTCTTCAAAGCTTCTCCGACAGCCGTCAGAATAGCGTTGCTGCTGTTGGTGGCGCCGGCGACTTTATCAATGTCCAAAGACTGACGGTCAACGATTTTTGTGGGAAGCAGCTTAATAGCGGTCTCTCCGATCATCGGTGTTTCGGAGTTCTTCAAGACACGGATTTTAGTGATCGCACCATTTTCGATGGTAGTTTCGACAACGACATGACCGTTATTGCCCTTTCCTTCTGTGACATACGTTCCGGATGTCAGCGCGGCTTGAGCTAAACCGCAGGAAACCAAGCCCATGGCGAGCAATACAGCTTTAATTCTCATTTTTTCTCCTTTGATTTGAAGTGGTTGGGGCGTTTAATGCCGCTCGTTTGATAGAGAAATAGTAAAGCTGTGTGTTACACACAGGTCAAGGAAGTCAGATAATTAATCAGAGATTCGGACGCGAATCAGAATAGAAAACAGCGGTCCATCCGGTGTTTCTTCAATTGCCAGCAGACGACCAGACGAGCTGTGGGTAAAACTCATATTTAAGCTTAGGACCTTATCCAACAGAGGCTTGAGATCTTTAGGGCCGAGATTGAGGATATCGTACGTTTTGAGATAAATAATCAGGAATCGGCCTTCCGGAATTGTTTCAACTGGCGGGGTGGATTGAAGATGAAATTCCTCTAAATACTTGTGCACGATGCCGAGACCCAGCTCAACCGAATACGGGCCTCCAAAGTTCGGATCGTTCAATTCTTCTTTTGGAATTTTGACCGAAAAATGGACGAACGGAAACAACTTCGACCATTGCTGAACAATAGCAAACCGATCCGTATGCGATTTCTTCAAGCCGAACGTATAAACGCTGTGAATCGGATCTCGACGAACGTCTTTGACGACGCCCTCCTTCCTGCACATTTCTGCTTGAGCAAGAAAGTTTTCAACTTCGGTGAGTCTTTTCTGGAGCTTTTGAAGTTTTTCGATTTCGGCACAAAGCTGCCGACTGCGCTCAGTTAACAAATGTCGTTGCTCTTTTACAGAACCGGACTGAAAGTCCTGAGCCTGAGGCAAAGAAAGTCCGAGACTTCGATTCACACGAATATTGGCCAGATACAGCAAATCCTGTTCGTCATAGTATTTGTAATTGTTTCCGGAATTCACGACGGGTTTCAGGATGCCCATATGCGTGTAATGCCGAATGACTTCGGGCGACAAACCTAACAGATCGGCTAATTTCTTAACAGTCAGCATGATCCAAATGTTGAACTCAATCTCTGCAAGAAAGAAATAGTTATTTATAAACTTAGGTAGATAGGAATATCTGAGTTAAGCGCCGGGCGCCCACCAGTCCTTCAGATTAGTAAAGATCGACCCATGGAACAGGGCGATGTTGCCATCTTTTTTCATCCAGCCTTTTTCAGTCCAATCGCTTAACGTCAATGAAACGGATGTGCGGCTGGCGGAAATAATCGAGGCGATCAAAGTTGCCGTCAGTCGCACCGGCATCGGATTCCATCCTGCGTAGTTGGGTTTGTAGTAAGACTTGATCAAAGAATGCAGAAATGCGCGAAGGCGGCTGTCGATATCTAACGTAAAACAGGCGAGCAGCGCTTCGATGTGACTTTCCTGCTTAAATGTAATGTTTTGGGCCACCTTTTCGTAGACATTAATGTCTTTTCTAATCTCTTTGTGCCAGACATCGTAAGGCAAGACCAACCCTGTACTGTTTTTGATTGTGTAAGCACTGACGTTGGCCATGGTCCCGGTCAGTCCGTCTATGTCCCCCATAGTTCTATTCGGGAGGATGAGACTTAATACGTGCTCTTTGTCCTGAGTATCCCAAAACCGATAAAGGCACAAACCCGTCAGCAGAAGGGTAATTTCTCCGTCAGGCGCTCCGTGTTTAAGCTCCTCTCCTTTCTTGAAAGTACGTTTTCTGCCCAAGCGATTGAAGATTTTGACAACCTCTGCCGGAGCTTCGGGATGGAACCATTGTTCACCAAATAGTATCTGTCTCATTTTCGTCTTTTTTCTTTTTATCGAGATAACTATAACCCCGTATATCAACATGAGATATAAGCGATTCTCCTAAATATCCGCCGTAGTCGCAGTTTAGGATAGGCTCGAAGTTCAAACACCCCACTTAAAATGATATCTGCCACCACCTCAGTGAGTTGTATGCAACCTTCAGCGCCACTCTAGCTCAGTCTGGGAGAACGGCAAACAACCCGTTTTCCTTCTCTTTTAACATGAATAAGGGACTCTCTCCTTGGGTCTGTTGGAAGGATAGAAAACTATATGCCAAATAATTTGCCTCGATTAGAAAAGGCTATTAAGCGAATCATTTGGGAACAGAAGCATAAAGCGCCCAATGAATCTCAAAATTACGTTCAATGGCTGCAGAAAATAGATGTATTCTTTACTGGCCTAACGGCGATCGCTTCTGTCGGCTCCCTGCTTGGGATCGCATTCTATTACGGTCTTAATAATTCAACGAACGAAGCGTCCGGTTTCTTGGTTGGGCTCCACGCAGCTTTATTCTTATTTACGGTAAATATTCTTCTAGGAATCTGTTTTGCTTTTAATCGATTCGTTCTCCATGCCGGTATCCTAAAGTGGATCGTAAATCTCTTAATCCTTATTAGCGCTGCGGCTTATTTCTTTCCGGCGGCTTCAAACTGGTTCGGATACATTAGCTCCAAGGAATTTCTCTTTTTTTCCTTGGCCTCATATTCGTTGGTCTTCCTCAGCGCGAAAGCCCTTGATCTGGCCAATAGCTATCGCATGAATCCTTCTCTGATTCTTGCCTCTAGTTTTATCGTTGTGATTCTCATCGGGACATTCCTTCTCATGCTCCCGAAAAGTACTAAGGAACCCATAGATCTTATCGACGCTTTTTTTATATCTACCAGTGCTGTCTGTGTCACCGGTCTGTCGCCGATCGACATCTCGCAAATATTTACGAATTTCGGCCTTCTTGTTCTCTCGGTCCTGATTCAGATTGGCGGCTTAGGATTAATCGCGTTTACCAGTGTTTTTGCTATTTTTTATGCAGGCTCTACCTCTGTCTACAACCAGCTGCTCATCCGAGACATGATTTACTCCAAATCCATGGATGCCCTTTTGCCTACTCTCCTCTATATTCTCGGCTTTACACTAAGTATTGAAACGATTGGGGCATTTTTGATTTATGTAACTGTCCCCTCCTCCCTATTTACAACGCTATCGGATAAATTAATTTTTTCTGCCTTCCATTCAATGTCTGCCTTTTGTAATGCGGGGTTTTCAAACTTAAAAGACGGGCTAAGTAATGAAGTTCTTCTTAAAGGGAACCAATTTTTCTACTTGGTTATCTGTGCGTTGATGTTTTTAGGATCCATCGGTTTTCCTATTCTCATCAATCTAAAAGATAAATTATTTTGGAAAATAAAAAAGCAGCTTTTCCCTTCTACAGGAGAACAGACAAATTTCATTCGCTTTGATTTAAATACAAAGCTGGTTTTAATTACCTCTTCCATCCTGGTCGCGGCAGGAACAGTTCTTTTCCTAATTTTCGAGTATGACGGGACACTCAAAGACATGAGTTTCTTCACAAAAATTGTCCAGTCATTGTTTAATGCTATTCTTCCTAGAACTACGGGTTTTGCTTCCGTCAATCCTGCAGATTTCCAGCCTTCCACAATTCTTCTCGTCTGCCTTTTGATGTGGATCGGCGGATCCTCCCAATCCATGGCCGGAGGTGTAAAAGTCAACACGGTAGCAGTTCTATTCTTAAACCTTAAAAGCATTATCACAGGCAGCGATCAAACCGGAGCTTTTCATAGAGCTATTTCCGAAAAGGCTGTTCTACGCGCATACGCCGTAGCATTCATCGCCACCGTTTGTGTATTTGTATTTTCTTTTATCCTGATTCTCCTTGAACCCGGACAGCCGATCAGAAGCATCATTTTTGAAGTTATGTCGGCTCTATTTACTGTTGGTTCATCCCTCGGATTAACACCGGTACTTTCAGGAGAGTCGAAGTTTGTTCTTTGTATTGCAATGTTTTTAGGGCGTGTCGGACTACTTTCTATCCTTATAGGATTATTAGGCCACCGCGGAGCAAAGGGCTGTTCTTTCCCAAACGAACATATCATCATTAATTAACTGCGAAATCCATATGAAATATCTTGTTATCGGTTTAGGCACGTACGGACGTGAGCTGGCTATCAATTTATCTTTACAAGGCAATGAAGTTATCGGTGTAGATCATCGATCGGAAAACATTGAGGCAGTGAAAGAGCAACTCATGACCGTTTACGAACTTGACGCCAAGGATGAGAATTCATTGAAGCTGCTTCCTCTTAAAAACATGGACATTGTTATCGTTGCTATCGGAGAGGATTTCGGCGCAAGTTTAAAAACGGTTGCCCTCTTGAAAAAGAACGGTGTCAAGCACATTTATGCCAGAGCCATCGACAACCTTCACCAGTCTATTCTTGAAGCATTTAATCTTGAACGCATCTTGACGCCGGAAAAAAGAGCTGCAAACGATTTAACGCTGGAACTCAGTCTGAACACCCAGTGCAGTACTTTTAACATCACAAAAGACTTCATGGTGTTGAAATTTACAGCGCCGGAAAAATTCGTCGGACACAGCTATCGGAGCATTAATTTCTCTCGGTTTGGCTTAGTCCTTATTTCTGCTGTTAGAAAAGTTACCGAAAATAATTTACTTGGACTTTCTTCTTCAAGAGAGGAAATCTTAGATTTGGAGCGCAAATCGATGGAAGAAAAAATCGCCTCCCGTGACGAAATCATCGTAATGGGGACAAGAAAAAATATCACAGACTTTCTTTCTTCGGTTCAAACAAACTGAGAAAATGGCGGGTTCACGATTTTTTTCGAAAACGGAACAGGGGGCGGCAGCGAGAGTGTTCAGTAGTTAACGAGCCAATTTTTGGAATTAGCGTAACTTTAGGAACATAAAGCGTTAATCCTAAGGAGACATTCGTTATGTATGCAAAACTCACTCTTTCCGCCGCTTTTGTTGCACTTGCCTTTAGTCACAACGCATTAGCGGCCGACCATAACCTTTCTGCCGATATATTAGTTGTCGGAGCAGGCTCGGCTGGCTTAACGGCAGCCGTGCAAGCTGCAGAAAAAGGCAAGAAAGTTATCCTTTTGGAGAAAAATCTCGGAGTCGGAGGCAGCTCGCAGTTTGCTGAAGGATTGTTTGCAGTCGGCTCAGAATGGAATCGTCTGAGAAGCGATCCTCTTACCAAAGAAGAAGCTTTCAAAACCTTAATGGAAAAACACGGCTATGTGATTGATGCCGCTAAAACCAAAGACTATGTTGAAGGCAGCGCTGAAAACATCTCCTGGCTCGCCGGTCACGGCATCAAATTTGAAGTTGTGCGCATGACGCCGTGGGAGGCCGCAACCTGGCACGTCATCAGTGATTACAAAGGCACAAATCACGGCGCAGGCTTAATCAAAGGGCTCAAAGATGCTGCCGACAAGGCCGGCGTAGAAACCAAGCTAGGAACACCTGCCACTGAACTAATCCTGAATAAGGAAGGCGCAGTCGTCGGTGCGAAAGCTGCAGATAAGAAAGGCAATACCTACACCATCAGCGCAAAAGCCGTCATTCTTGCGACCGGCGGCTTCGGCGACGATCCGCAGAAAGTCAAAAACTGGGCTCATCGCGATCCTGAAGGCTGGAAGAGCTCTGTACCTATCGGGAAAACCGGTGACGGCATTGTCATGGCAACGAAAGCCGGTGCAGCCATGGGCAATGTTTCCTTTGTTCAGCACCTCGGCACGGAGGGTAAAGGCATTAAGTTCCTGGGAAACCTCTATGCCACATCTTGGCAGCCTTCAGCTCTTTGGGTAAATTGTGACGGCAACCGTTTCAGCAACGAAGATGTCGCCTTCTCCTTTGCTCAGGCTGCCAACGCGATCTATGCTCAGCCTCATCACTACGGCTGGTCAATTTTTGACGACAGCCAAGTCCAATACATGATGAAAAAAGGCGTGGACTCCGGCATCGGCGTATTGGTACCGGTCGGTCAGAAACTGCCGAATCTGCAGAAAGAGATTGATGATGCAGTCACTGTTAAGAGCGATGGATTTAAGACCGCTGATTCCGTTGCTCAGCTTGCCAAAGAACTCGGAGTTCCGGAGGCCAACCTTCAGAAAGCTGTGGAACAATACAACAAGGCTTGTGAGGTCGGTCATGACGGTGAGTATTACAAAGAAAAGACTTATCTTCGTCCGTTGAACACCAAGAAACTTTATGCCATCAAACTGAAAGCCTATTTCTTCAGCTCCTACGGCGGTCTGAACACCAACCGCAAACATCAAGTTCTGGATAAGAACAATAAACCGATCAAAGGGCTTTACGCCACAGGTCTTGAAGTGTCTGATATGGTCGGACCGACTTATTCCACTTGGTCTTCGGGACATGCCTTCGGATTTGCTTCTTACTCCGGCAGACACGCTGCCTTAAATGCGATAGACGAAATGAAGTAATCCGAAAAATTTAAGCGCCGAAATCAGCGCCCAAAATCGAAAAGGTCCGAGGCGAAAAACCCGGACCTTTTCTCCACCCGTTAATGAAAGCTATTTAGTGACAGCCGCATCCACAGCTTCCGCCGTGTTCTTCATGACCGTGGCCGCCGCATCCGCAGCCGCCAGCATGTTCTTCATGATGATGGCCTCCACAGCCGCAGCCACAACCGCCGGTACCTTCAGGCTGAAGGGTTCCTGCAATCAGAGCCTCAATGACTTCGTCAGGGTTGCCAGTGACGCCGGGAAGTACATCAATACCGCTCTGAGCCAAAGAAACCAAAGCGCCTTGACCAATGCCACCGCAAATAACAGCCTGTACACCTTGAGCGGCTAAGAATTCAGCCAGCGCTTCATGACCGGAAGCTTCGCTGTCAATCACAACACTTTCAACAACGCCCTGGGGCTGTACGTCAAAAATCTTGAACTGAGGAGCTTTGCCAAAATGCTGGCAAACAACGCCGTCTTCGTAAGGGATGGCAATACGCATTTTTAATTCTCCAAAAAAATTGTTCGGGAATTGTATCAAGGTTATCCATTTAGATTAAATGGTGACAACCCGATGAAAATTCAAGAACGGAAAATGCAAAAAAGTTTGTCTACGCCGAAAATGGTGCTTAGCAATGAGTCGTTACGTCTGAATAGAACAATAATTCATAGAATTACGGCTCACAAAATTGATCCTTAAATCATGTCTCTCACCGAAAAGCTTTTTAAAGTCAAAGAGCGGGGCTCGTCGACTAAGACAGAATTCTTAGGTGCCGTCTCAGCCTATCTCGCAGTTTGTTATCTTTTTATCGTGGTTCCCGGCATGCTTGCTGACGCAGGAATGCCTATCGGAGACGCAACGGTGGCAACCATTTGGGCAGCCGTTCTCGGCACCCTAATGATTGCTTTTATCGCGAACTATCCCGTCGTTGTAGCTCCGGGGCTCGGGATTTCAGCGTATTTTGCGTATTACGTCTGCGGGGCCATGGGACTCTCTTGGCAAGCTGCGTGCGCAGCCGTAGTAATTTCCGGTTTTGTTTTCTTTATCTTGACGGTCACACGGGTTCGACAAGCCATCATTAAAGCAATCCCGCTGGACCTAAAACTCGCCATCGTTGCGGGTATCGGCGCCTTTATCACCATCATCGGTCTCAAGAACGCCGGTATCGTCGTTGCAACGCCTTCTACAATGATCGGACTCGGCAATATGATGCAGCCTCAGGCTTATTTGACGATTCTCGGTGTTGTGCTCGCAGGTTGGATGATGGCCAAAGGCATTCGTTTAGCAATGCTGATCACGATTCTGATCGTTGCGGCCTTAGGTATTGTTACAGGTGTCACTCCGACAGACGGAATTCACAATCTTTTCTCAGGCAGCTTCAAGATCTTCCCGACGGAAACGATTTTCCAAGTGGATTTCAAACAGATGCTAACCGTCGGTATTGTGGGCGTACTCTTCTCTATCACGATGGTGGACTTGTTTGACAATATGTCGACCCTGATCGGCTTGTCCTACCGCGCCGGCTTCATGGATAAGCAAGGCAATATTCCCGGCCTCGACCGGGCCCTGATTTCCGACTCCATCGCCACCATGGGCGCCGGTCTTATCGGTACTCCGACTTCTACCGCCATCCTTGAAAGCGCTGTCGGCATTGAAGCCGGTGCAAGAACCGGCCTCTGCGCCCTCTTCCTGGCAGGCTTCTTTGCTCTGACGCTGTTCGTCGCTCCTTTGCTGACCTTAGTTCCGGCTTTTGCGACTGCCTGCGTCCTGATCATCGTGGGTTACATGATGCTTCAAGGAACGGCTTCGAGAATTAATTTCTCGGATATCACCACGGGTCTGCCCTGCTTCTTAACCATCTTCATGATGCCGTTTACCTTCAATATTGCCACCGGCTTGGCTTTCGGCGTCATCAGCTTCGTGCTTCTGAAGCTCTTAGCGGGTAAGAAAGAAGAAATTACGCTGACCATGGCAGTTTTGGCAGTGGTTTTTGTGGGTATTTTGATCTCCCACTAAGACGCGGAAACTAACCGTTTCGAACAAAAGTTTTCAACCGATCGGACAGGAATGCCTTATCCTTGTCCGATCTGTTTTTATATGATTTCAAAAATTAAAGATGAACAGCATGCAGGAAACAAAAGCTGAACTGACTCTCGACCACTTCGGTAGTGATCCGATCACCCGTGTTGAAAACGCCCTTGCCGGTTTAAGAGAAGGCAAAGGCGTCGTCGTTCTTGACGACGAAAGCCGCGAAAACGAAGCCGACTTAATCTACTCTTCCGATCATCTGACAGAAAAGCAAATGGCTCTGATGATCCGTGAATGCTCCGGCATCGTCTGCGTCTGCCTTCGTGACGAAGACTGCAAACGCTTAGAACTTCCTCAGATGGTTGCTTCTAACTCCAACACTCAGGGTACTGCTTTTACGGTATCCATTGAAGCTGCTCACGGCTGCACTACCGGCGTCAGCGCTAAAGATCGCGTCACTACGATCAAAGCAGCAGCCAACCCGAATGGCAAACCTGAAGACCTCCTTCGTCCCGGCCACGTTTATCCGCTTCGTGCTCGCTCCGGCGGCGTGTTAGAGCGCAGAGGCCACACTGAAACAACCGTCGATTTGATGAGAATTGCCGGTCTGAATCCTTGCGGTGTTCTTTGCGAATTGATGAACGAAGACGGTACGATGGCTCGTCTGCCTGAGGCATTGGCTTTCGCAAAGAAACACGACCTTCCGATCATTACGGTTGAAGATCTGGTTAAATATCGTCGGGAAAAGAACGTCTAATCTCTAATCATTAAGTTAGCCAACCGAAGAAGTTTCTTCGGCGGTAAATCGCATGATTTTTGGAGGCTTCCGATATGGAATCGGGGGCCTTTTGTATTTCCGGCTGCTGCACCTCTCACGTGTCTCAGCCTTCTTTGTAATACTTCAGCCTGAAGATGGTTGCACCTAAAGACGCGGCCACAATGATCAGAATGCCTAAGAAAGTGAACGTATCTGGAACTTCGTCAAAGAACAGATAGCCAAATATTACTGCGAAGATCACGGCACTGAACTGCAGAGAAGCGCACAGAAGCGTTTTGCCTTTCTTCCAGCCAATGTTTTGTGTCCATTGGCCGAGTGCCGTGAAGGCCCCCATGAGCAGAACTGGAACCGAGAATACGTGTTCTGCCCGCAGTCCTGTTGAAAACATCAAAGTAGCCGCCCCACCGGATAAGGTACACGCCAAGGCAAACCAAAAAAGCGTCCTAATTGGCGGTTCTCCTTTCAGGCCCAGCAGTCTCAAGGAAATACTTGAACCCGAACTCAATGCTCCGGATAAAAGACCGAGGCCAACATAAAGAGCGTTTTGATCAGCAACATCAGGTCTGAGCACAAGCAAGACGCCCGCAAATCCGATTATCAAAAAGACAAACAGCATCCAAGGAATCTTTTTGCCTTTGAACAGGTACCAGCCGAACACCCAAAGTCCTAGAAACAATGGCCCCGTGTATTGGAGCGTCTGAGCCGTAGAAAGAAGAATATGCCGAGCAACCAAAATATTGATGCTCAAAGCTCCGACTCCGCACAAAGCACGAGAGAGCTGAAGTGCCGGTTCATGCGTCTTAAGCGTAGTTTTTGTGGCTACGACAAGACAGATCGCCACTGTCAAGACAACGATGGATCGCAAAAGGAAGATTTCGTAGAAGGCCATCGACACCGGCATCGCTTTGATAGAGACGTAGGCGCTACTGATAAAAAATGTCGATAAAACGATCCAAAAAGATCCCATAGCTGTATTTCTGTATCTTCATCTCAGAGATAAAGAAATATACCGTGGACCACAACGTTTTCTTAATTTTTGAACAAAACAAAACCGGCGTCTGCTGAATATCTCAGCCGTCACGCCGGTTCTAAACCTCTAAGGAAAGGTTACTTCTTCAATGTCAGCAATTCACCGGAGAACTGACCGAGCCATCCGTCACCGAATGCATCGTGTGCATAGTGACGGAATTCGTTGCCTGCCTGCTGAAGTTCGAGTTCGTTTTCAGGCGTCATATCGCCGGTGCCAAAACCCAGCATGTCTGTAACGAATACCAAAGTACGAACTTCTTTGTCATTCTTCATGACCGGAGCAACGAGGAAGAAGTCATTGGCTTCAACGTTCTTACGGTCAGCGCCGAAGAGCTTGAAGTAATCATTAGCACGAAGGATGTTCGAGCAAAGAATGATCTTCGGGCTCTTTTCAGCGACTGCAGCCTGGAAAACCTGACCTCTCTGAGCAACGAGGAAGTTCAGGAAATCGCGGTAAGAAGGCAGTCCGGTGTACTTAGCCATTGTGACTTCGCCGTCAGGCGTCGTAACAGCGAGTTTTTCCATCCAGGCGTTCGTTGTAATCATTCCGGTGCAGAGCGGAGAAGCACTCAGCAGAAGAATCGGCTGTTTGTCTTCCTGTCCTTCGGGTTTGAAAACAAGAGAAGTTTCTGCTTCAGGATTGCCTGTAATGCTGTTAATCAAACGAGTAACGGATTCGGTGCACGGGCATGTTGTCGGCAGTGCGCGCTTTAAAGCATCAATATTCGTAACCGGATTTGCAAAGACTTTTTCCGGATCGATCGGCAGCGGGCAGCGAGCGCTGTGATCTACGACCAGCCAGATCGGGGCATTAGGGTTGCCGCCCATGCAGCCGGAAAAAGAGCTGATGTATTGAGTAAATAACTCAGGAACTTGAACCATTTCGATATCCTCCAATTAAAAATATTCTTCTTTTCGCGCCCCCGACTTTGTGCGAGAAAAACACTCGCTCATCCGAAGCTACTCATATATGAGCAACACTCAGACGAAACCTTCAAAATCGGCTGACTCGGAACAATTATTTCTTGCTGCGGCCGCAACCACATCCGCAGTCTGTGGCAACTTCTACTTCTGCATCCATCAGAGCTTCGGTTTCAGCCTGTTCAGCTTTTTCCTTGTCTTTCTTTTCGGCCTTGTGATTTACAGGACCGCAGTCGGTAGCAGCCTCTACTTCAGCGTCCATCAGAGCTTCGGTCTCGAGTTGTTCTTTCCTTTCTTCGTCTTTTTTATCTGCTTTGGTCATTGATGCTCCTCAAACATAGTTTTTGTTGAGGCCCTTTGCCTCAATTCGTACTTCACGATTCACTTTAACCTCTGAGGACTGAGATAGGTGTGAAGAGGGCCGAAAACGGGCATGGAGATATCATCCCATTACCCTTCGCTTCTCCAGAAAGAATGAATGCTTTGCCAATATGAGCGGCTACGAAGGTCTAGGTGCTGACCTAACCCAGTTGGGTTTTCGGATCAAGGAAAAAGTATTTAGGAATGTCGGCATCCTCACATGCGTCGGTATCGCACCGACAAAAACCTTAGCCAAATACTGCAACCATTTGGCCAAACACTACGCCGGGCTTAAAGGTGTGTGCAATTGGCTCGACTTAACGCCTCAAAGACAGGCAAAGGCGCTTGCCTGCGAACCTGTCTCTGAAATTTGAGACATCGGCAGGCGTTACACCGAGCATCTCGGCAAGATGGGCATTCGTACCGCCTTGGATTTAGCCTGTGCAGATGCAGAAGCCATCCGTGATCGGTTCGGTATTACGCTTTCTATGACGGTACGAGAACTTCAGGGAACGTCTTGTATTCCGTTGGAACTTGTAAAACCAAAAAGACAGCAAATTCTGCGAAGCCGCAGCTTCAGTCATTTGATCTGCGACAAAGACGAATTGCTTGACGCCATCACTTTCCATGCATAGGAATGCGGAAGAACCTTGCGCCACGAGGGTATGGTGGCGCACACCGTCGGTATTGTCTTACACACGAATCCTTTCCGCCGGCAGGACGTCCAGCAGCACGCTTATCCGTGTGTGGGACTTCCCTACCCGATCTCGGACACCAATACGATCATTCACTGTGCCCGACGGCTGCTCAATCAAAGTTACCGCAGAGACTTCCTCTATAAACGCACCGGCGTCTACGTCGGTGAAGTCGTTCCGAAAGATGCCGTCACCAAGGATCTTTTTGAAGAGCCGGAGACAGAACAGCAGCAAATCATCTGTGAACTGATGGACTCCATCAACACGCGCTACGGTAAAAATACGCTCTGCTTTGCGGCTTCTAAATTAGGAAAAGACACTTGGGAAATGTCTCGCACACGTTTAAGTCCCGGATATACCACCTGCTGGAAAGACCTGCCTCGCATCGGGCCGCTCTTAGAAGAAATCGTTCCGTTCTGATCGACACATCGAAAATTCAAACCGACGGGAAAGCCAAAAGCTCGCCTGCCGATTTCGTGGTCTCAATAAGCTGTTGTCAGAGAAGACCGGTCAGTACCACGGTAACAATCAGAAGCGGCGACAGAATACCGATCACGATACGAATTGCCCAGAGCAGCCAAGACTGCACGGGACCGGCACTGGTAAGCTGCTTAGCCGTCACCTTCCAGGCAATCCAAGCCGCTGCCACGCTGAAGCCAATTTCAGACAGCGGCATACCGACATTGCTCGTCAGGAAGTCGAGCAAATCAAACACGTTCTTGCCGAACATCTTGAAGTCGGACAGGGATCCGAAGCTCAGAGTGCAGAAAAGGCCGATGAACGCAGCCAAAGCCGTTGTGATCCAAGTCACGGCCGCTCGGGACAGACGGGTATAGTCCAAAAGTGAAGCCACTACGGCTTCAAGCATGGACATGGAGCTCGTAATCGCCGCCACAACCAAGCAGAAATAGAAAAGAATCGCAAAGAAAACACCGAACGGCATCTGCGAGAAAATCGCCGGCATCGTCACGAATGTCAGACCGGGACCGGCAGTCGGAGACAAATTAAAGGCAAACACGGCAGGCATCACCATTAAGCCGCCGAGCACAGCAGCCATGATCGCCAGGAATGCAACCCAAGCCGTAGAGGTTAAAAGATTGACTTTCTCGGAGAGATAGCCGGCATAAGTTACCATCACGGCCGCGCCTAAAGACAGCGAGAAGAAAGTAAATCCCATCGCGTTAAAGATCGCAGACGAGGTAAAGCCGCTCCAGTTCGGTTTAAAGAGATATTCCAGACCTTTAACGGCGCCGGGAAGCGTTAATCCTCGGACAATTAAGATGAGCATGAGGATAAAGAGCACCGGCATTAGGAATTTAGCCAGTCGTTCGATCCCTTTCTGTACGCCTAATGAAACAATCACCGCGTTGGCGAGCAAGAAGATGATCTGATAGAAGTACGCTAAGGCGCCGTTGCTCACAAACGAACCGAAGTTTTTGTTGAGTTCGTCCGCATTAGAGACAATTCCGGTTCCTGTGAACGCATCGATCAAATATTTGATACACCAGCCGCCGACGCAGGAATAAAAGCAAAGAATCGCAAAAGCGGTAACGACACCGACCGTGCCGAACACGCCCCAGTGCTTGCCGACCACTTTCTTTAATGAGCCGATCGCACCCATTCTGCCCTCTCGGCCGATGACGTACTCGCTGATGAGCATCGCCACACCGACTGTAAAGGTAAAGAGCAGATAAGAGAGAAGAAAAACAGAACCGCCGTTATTGCCGGCAAGATAAGGGAATTTCCAAATCGCGCCCAAGCCGACGGCAGAGCCTGCACTTGCCAGAATGAATCCGATTCTGGAGCCCCATGTGGAATTTGAAGCCATAGTCTTAATCTTGTTGGTTTAGCTGCTGTATATGTTACAGGCTGAAACCATCACCAGAAGGATCCGAAACAACAGAATGATCAGCGGCCGTCCGGTCGACCGCTTCGACACGTATCTTCAGAGACAAAAACCTTGTCAATCAACTGATTGTTTTTATCGACATGTTCGATTTCGTAAGCAGGAAATCCTTCTTTGAATCGGTCTCTGAACTGCTGGTTCAGACAAACACCGTTAAAGCCTCCGGTCACCAAGCGATGTTTATCTTCCTGAGAGAAGTTAGCGGCAAGATTCTGAGTATGTTTGATGCGGTAGCGGATCACACCGTCTTCAGAAATACCCAGAGGCGTGACTTCGTAGCCGTCCTCACTTTCGATTTCAGGAATTTTGGCGTAAGGCGTTTTAAGGAGCTGCTGAGCCGTCTTCGGCTGATCGTGCAGGATTGAACCGATCGCCGGAAGCAGGTCTCTGGAGATATACGTTGAATTCAGGTTTTTATCGAAATTCAGGCAAGCTTTGGTTTGAATCTTCGCACTGTCAAACCGCGTCCCTTCTCCGTCTAAAAATTCGTAGTTTACGTTTCCGATGCTGTGGTCGTAATAGGACGGCGCTTCAACACAAGTTAATCCGAGCAGGAAGGTTTTGAAGTATTTCTTTTCTGCGTCTGTAAAAGAAGGGCCCTTGCGTGCAGCAAAATTTAAACGCACGTTGATGTTGGATTTTTCGTCCTGACCTAAGACAGAGGTTTTCGCTCCTTCGAGCGAAGCAGAGTTTGCTGTGAGTGCGGAAGCAAGTTTTTCGTTTAGGGCTTCTACGCTAAGTGCTTTTGAGTTTTGAGCTTCCTGTTTATCCGGCTGAATTTCTCCGGATTGGGTTCCGACAAATTCATAAGCCAAAATAAAAACGGCACCGACTCCGGCAATCACATAGCGATAATCCACTCCGAACCACTTCACTTTTCATTCCTCCGAACGCTCTGAGACTTACAGTCTTATATTAGTAACTTTTCCTCGCGGACAGAGCCCGAAAATCAATTTTGAGTTGCAATTTCGTGTGCCTTAAATGCGCATAGAAAGGAACACAGTTGGATTTGAATCTGTATGCTTTCCTGAAAATTAACGGAGGTCTGCATGATCAAAAAAACTCTTCCTTTTCTTTTGGCTGCCGCTTTAGGCCTATCTGCTTCTGCCATGGTTCAGGCTGCCGGTACGGCGCCGAAATCTAAATCCGTGCCTTTATCTCAGCAAGTTCAGGATCTCAGAGAGACTGTACTTCAACTCCAAAAGCAAGTGGACTACCTTGAGATGCTGGTTCCGCCGTCCACAGCAGTTTTAATGCCGGACGCAAGAAAGCTATCCAGTATCCGTGTTAACGGTGCAACATTCCTAATGTCCATTGACAAACCTTCCGGAAACGCAAAAGGCAGTGATTTTGTTCTCACTATCGTCAACCCGCAAAGCATTACTTATACCAATGTCGCTTTTGATATCCGCGTGTACGGAAAGGACGCCAACGGGGACCCGAACGCTTATACAAACGCTCTGTTGGTTTCCCGTGTCACGCCGGCTCTCGCACCGGGCCAGACAACACAGTTCCGTTTTGCCGTACCGGGCATGTCGCCTGAAGACTTCACGGCCGCTTATGTTGCTTCCATGACCTTCGGGGGTATTGCCTCCCCTGCAACAGAATAGCCACTCGCTGAAAAATCATCTCAATCCGAGGCTCAAAAGGCTTCGGATTTTTTTATTTGGACGGACAGATAAGCATTAGAAGACAGATTTTATAAATTATTCAAATTGTTACCGAATACCTCTTTTGGGATACTTGTCACAAGAGCGTAAAAACCGTACCGCAAAATCATTCCTTTGTTGTTAGATGAAACCCTTAACTAACAGGGATTTATCCCATTTATTAGGAGTGACTGAATGAAAAAACCGTTATATAAAGTGCTGTACGTGCAAGTTCTTGCAGCCATTGTTATCGGTGTTCTTTTAGGTTTTTTCTTCCCGGACATCGGCGCATCCATGAAACCGCTCGGGGACGGCTTCATTAAGCTCATTAAAATGCTCATTGCTCCGGTGATTTTCTGCACTGTCGTCATTGGAATCGCCGGAATGGAAGACATGAAGAAAGTCGGGAAAGTCGGCGGTTTAGCCCTTCTTTACTTTGAAGCCGTCACAACGCTTGCCCTATTTGTCGGACTCTTTTTGGTGAATATCCTGCAGCCGGGCGCCGGAATGCATGTTGACCCTGCAACATTAGATATGAATTCCGTCTCAATGTATGCAACAGCCGAAAAGCCCCAGTCGACTTTGGACTTTCTGTTTCATATCATTCCCTCCTCCGTTGTCGGGGCCTTTGCGCAGGGCGACATTCTCCAAGTCTTGTTCTTCTCGATCATTTTCGGCTTTGCCCTCCAGTTCTTGGGCGGCTCCCGTCACCCAGTCTACGAACTTATTAAAAAAGGATCCGACATCCTTTTCCTCATGATCAACTGGATCATGAAGGTCGCGCCAATCGGGGCTTTTGGTGCCATGGCATTTACAATCGGCAAATACGGCATACACTCTCTGCTACCGTTAGGGAAACTAATGCTGGTTTTTTATGCCACCTGCTTATTTTTTGTTTTGGGCATCCTCGGTGCGATTTGTCGCTTCAACGGTTTTTCAATTCTTCGCTACCTGGCCTATATTAAAGAGGAACTTCTCATCGTTCTCGGAACCTCGTCTTCCGAAGCTGTCCTTCCTCAAATGATTACCAAAATGCAAAAAGCCGGCGTCAGCCGTTCCGTCACTGGTCTTGTAATTCCGACCGGATATTCGTTCAATCTCGACGGAACAGCGATTTACCTTACGATGGCGGCGGTGTTTATTGCACAGGCCTGTGACATCCAAATGACCTTCACTCAGCAGGCGACGCTGTTAACGGTTCTCCTTTTAACTAGTAAAGGAGCGGCCGGCGTTTCAGGATCCGGATTTATCGTGTTAGCTGCAACTCTTTCTGCCGTCGGCGACATCCCCGTCGCCGGTTTAGCACTAATCCTCGGCGTGGACCGTTTCATGAGCGAAGCAAGGTCCATTACCAACATGATCGGCAACGGTATTGCCTGTGTTGTCGTCGGTCGATGGGTGGGAGAATTAAACAAAGAACAGTTAACCGATACGTTAAGTAAAAAAGGCAAAGACGTAAATCTCTTGGACGAGCTCGAAGACGAGATCGAATCAGAAATCGGAGATGTCCTTTCTCCTCAGCAGGCTTTGGCTCCGATATCTATCAAAGAATCAGCCGAACAAAGATAATTTTTCAAAAATTTGACAGTTAAAAAGCCTTGGAACCCACAAAAGGATCCAAGGCTTAATTAATGCCGTTATGGTTAACCGCAGTTAACAACCATTGATCTTCCGGATCAGGCCCTTAAACATTTCAAATCCGATCTCAAGAGCGGCCTCATCAGCATCGAAATCCGGCTGATGATGACCTGCCGTTCGATCGGCCCCGATCACAAAATAAATACATTTTCCGAAAAGCTGCTGAATACGCTTAATTATGATCGAGGCATCTTCAGAGCCTCCAAAATCGGAGTGAGTCGTGACTGCTTTAACAAGGGGACATTGACTTGCAACCTCTTTGAGATATTCAACAAGCTCCGGGTCATTCTTGATGTCATATACCGTCCCAAGATCTTCAATAGAAAGTTGAACATCCAATGACTGAGCTGTTCCTTTGAGTATTTCTTGAGTTCTCTCCACTAGGTAGTCATTAACCTCTGTCGTTTCTCCTCTGAGATCAATCTCCATGTAAGCTTGATCCGGAATAATATTTCGGCCGCGTCCGCCTGAGAGCTTTCCAACATTGATCCGAGACGCTCCTTTACTGCTTCTTGAAATCCCCTGAAGGAGCATGAACGCCGAACAGGCTGCTGCAAGGGCGTTTTTCCCTGCTTCGGGTTCACTCGCACAGTGCGCAGCCCGACCTTTGAAATCAACATTGAACTTGGTTCCGCACAGGAAGCCATAAGGATCAATGACAACTTCACCTGTACGAGCCATCATTCCGACGTGTGCGGCTGCAAAATAATCGGCCTCATCCAACAAGCCTGAAGCCGAAACCGCTCTGGCCCCGCGAGAACCTTCTTCCGCTGGCTGAAAAAGAAGAATAATCTTTCCTCGAAGTTTGGCTCGCTGTTCGGAAATCCATCTTGCAAGCACTAAACCGATTGCCGTATGAAAATCGTGTCCGCAGGCATGCATACAATTATCATGCCGCGAACGAAAACCCAGCAGATTCGGCAAATGCTGAGCGTCCTCCGTTTCCTGAATCGGAAGAGCATCTATATCAAAACGCAAAACGAACGTTGGTCCGGACTTATGAGTCTCAAAAGTCGCCATTACGCCGGTAAATTCGTCAAGAATGTGAATGAACTCTTTGGGAACGCCATTGTTTAAAGCACGTTTCGTACTGCTTTTGACCTCTTCTTCATCTCGATTCAAAACGAAAGCTTCGTTCAAGATCTCCTTGCCAAGTCGTAGCTTGAACGGCAAAGTCATCAACTGCTGATAGATGTACCAAGTCGTCTGGAACTCGGTCCAAGCTGTCTCAGGATAGGTGTGCAAGTTTCGTCGGTGTTGTTTGAGGAGTTGTGTTATTTGTGACATATTCAATAACCTTTCACACCGTGGAATCCTTTCTTTGCGAAGGTTGGCACGGTGTGAAACAGTGGTTCTTATGAAAGCATGCAGTGCTAACGATGTTCTCGAATCACTTCCGCCATTCGGGATAAAGCTGTCGCAACCGTCCGACGGTCTGGACCGTAGGAGAAGCGAACCCAATGGCTATAAGGTTCTTTAGTCGGACGGCTGCGGTAAGGACGAACATCAAAGAAATGACCTGGCACAGTGATAACCTTTTTCTTGAGGCATTCATGGAAGAAGTAATCGGCATCCGTTAGTTTTCCCGGAAGGTTCTCAAGCGAGGCCCAAACATAAAAAGTGCCTAGAGGCTGCGGATCGGGGACTCTTATTCCAATGGATTGGAGTCCGTCAATCATGAGCCTGCGTTTAACTGCAAATTCTTTTCTTGTGGCAAGCAATTCAGCTTCTGCGTGTCCGGAAGAAAGCTCTTCAATTGCCGCTCTCTGAACGATCGTCGACGGACCGCCGTCAACAGCGCTGGCAGCTCTGTTAACCATTTCAATTAAGTATTTGGGTCCGACCATCCACGCAGCTCTCCAACCGGGATAGCGAAATCCTTTAGTCAGTCCGTCAAAGACAACTACAGGATCTTTATTAACATCTTCGATAAACGGCAGCACCGAAACCGCTTCTTTCGAGGGTGAACCATCCTCTTCATAGGCAAATGTCGCATAAAATTCATCACATCCGAGAAGACAATTTTCTTTACGGCAAATGTCCACATAGTTAGCTAAAGATCCTCCTTTTACTGATTGACCGGTAGGATTGCATGGATTTGAGAAGATATAAGCGTCCGGTCTGTATTGTTTAATGAATTCGGAAAATTCAGTGTCGGAAACCATGAAACCATTTTTCTCTTGCGCCCTTAACTCAATCAATTCGCAAGAATGACGCAGAGGGTACAAGTAATCTTCATAAGCGGTATAGTCCGGATTTTTATAGGCTATCCGGCTGCCGTCTTTGAAAATACTAAATAGGCGCGTCAAAGCTAACCGTCCGCCGGAAGCAAAAGATATGTTTTCCGCCGAATACGGTTTCAGACCACGACGATAGGTTCTATTAATCCAATCAGCGACCGCAGCTCGAACCTCCGGGGTTCCCCCGACCGGACCGTAAGCGGCGTCGATCGGTTCTTCTAAGCTGACTGAATTAATTCTCGGAGGCGCTCCCGTGATCTCTCCGACCTCCGGCTGCCCCTGACCGACATTGCACCATTCCGGATGCCCATTGTAAAAACCAAGCTTGGAGGCTTCATGGATTGTCCAAATCACACCCATATACGGGACAAATCTGACCATAGGAAATAAAGATGAGGGATTTTCAAACATATAGTCTCCAAGAAAACAAGGACTTCGGAATAGTTTCCTTCATGTTAGGAAAAAGTAGAACTCATGAAAATGCATGATTTCTAAATCCTAAGTTGTTCTTTCGTACAACTTGATCATTGGTATTATTACCAAGACTTAATTGTAGGAGTCGCTATGAAACTGTACGACCGAAAACTCAGTTGGAAGATTTTTTGTTTAATAGGTCAAGGTCGAACACTGAGTCATGCTGCGCAGGAATGCGGAATTGACCTGCCCTATGCCTCGAGGCTGATTTCCAAATTAGAAGACGAATTAGGTTTCTTCTTAGTACTTCATCGTCCGCGCCCGATGAAACTCAGTGAAAACGGAATAAAGATTTTTCCGTTCGCTGAAGAATTCGTTGCCGCGCAAGACCGTCTTGAAAATGAATGCCGGGAAATCGGCGTTAATCTTCAGAAGATACCTAAACGCAGTATTCGTATTTCACTGCCGATTAATCTTAATAAGGAACCCCTCTTAGAAAAATTGGTCAACTATGAGCGGCGAGAAGGTAGCGGTGTAACTTTCGAATTTTCTGCAGATATGGGACTGAGGGCCCTAATGGAACGAGAAACCGATATTTCTGTTGGTTTTTATCGCAAGGAGGAACCAACCCTTACTTGCAGGCAAATTGCTGAGTACCGCTTCCCCCTGCTTGCCTCCAAAAAGTATCTGGCAGAACATCCGGCTCCTAAAAAAGCTCAGGATTTAGAAAAACACGTCTTGCTTCTTCGCTATAAGACAAGCCCGGCTTTTTCTCCGATCCTCTTGAAGAAAAGTGCAAATAAAACTTCAGATCCAAACACCAGTATTGACCTGGAACGTTTGCCACATGTCTTAAAAGGCGACGGATCGTACTGCAGAACTATGCTTTTAAAAGATGTCGGTATCAGTGTTGATTTAACATTGGGTGTTGTGGCAGAAGAGATTCAAAGCGGTAAGCTGGAGCTGGTCTTGCCCGCCTGGGGCAGGCCGGATGCACCTCTCTGCGTTTACTGTCGTAATTCTAATTCAGAAAGTCCGTTATATCGTGAAGTTATAGATTTGATATCGACAGAAATTTCAAAGATCGTCTCTGAAGAAAGAGCTCTTTTCGATCAACTAGCCTCTCGCTCCTTGGGCTAACCTGTTGTTTTAATCCTGTCTTGAGGTGCTTCATATTCGGGCACCTCATTTTCTTTCTTTTTAAGTTAACCTATCCAAAATCAGTCAACCTCAGGTGACTCTGAAACTTTTTTATCAGCAGGGCCCGTAAAACACCGTCATATAAGGGCCCCACAGAGTCGTGGTTCTGCATATTTTGATATCTGCTTTGTCTATGGTAATAGAGAACTCGTCACGACGGATTGCCGCATACGATCAACAGAATCAAAGATACTTCTACCAAAATTTTTCTCAGATTCTGCCGTATCGTTTTCCCCGATGATGCAACTCATCTGGCTCCGTTAAAATGAGTTATCGCAGTGGGGGAATGCAATTGTTAATTAGGCGCGGTTTCAAATTCGAACTAAGACCAAAAGGAATGCAGATTCAACTGATGATGCAATTCTGTGGCTGCGCCCGTTACGTCTACAACCGCACCTTGTCACTTGAAAAGTCTCTCTATAAGAAAGACAGCAAGCATTCTTTCAAATACACAGCGGCTGCCAATAGACTGCCCGGATGGAAAAAAAAGAATCCTTTTTTAAAGAAATGCCACAGCCAGGTGCTTCAGCAGTCATTAAAGGATTTGGAACTGGCTTATATCAATTTTTTCGAGAAACGATCGAATTTTCCAAAATACAAGAAAAAATTTCAGCATGACTCCATTCGATTTCCCCAAGGCGTTGAACTTGATGAAGTTAAACAACAGATCCGACTGCCGAAAATAGGCTGGATGGGATATCGAAAAAGCCGAGACATCATCGGAACCATTAAGAATGTCACTGTCAGCCGGCGCGGGGAGAAATGGGATGTCAGCATACAGACTGAGTATGAAGTCGTCTCATCTGCTCCCAATCCTTCTGAAATAGGAATAGACATGGGAGTCAAACGTTTTGCGACTCTGTCAAACGGTGGCTTCGTTGAACCTCTAAACGCTTTTAAGCAGGAGCAGGAAAAACTTGCCAAGCTTCAAAGGAAACTTGCGCGGCAGAAGAAGGGAAGCAGAAACAGCAGAAAGACAAAACGCAAAATTGCTCGATTGCACCGCTATATAGCCGACAGCCGAAGAGATTTTCTTCACAAGACCTCGACAAAGATAGCTAAAAACCACAGCATCGTATACGTTGAGGATCTAAAGGTCTCGAACATGTCTGCTTCTGCCGGCGGAACAAAAGAATCCCCGGGTAAAAACGTCAAGCAAAAGAGCGGACTGAATCGTTCAATTTTGGATCAGGGATGGTATAGCTTTTTCCAGATGCTCTCCTACAAATTAGAGCGGAGAGGAGGAAAGCTGATCAAAGTTGATCCGAAAAATACCAGTCGAACTTGCCCGCGATGCGGACTTGTCTCGGCAGAGAATAGAAAATCGCAAGCGACCTTTGCATGCATTGGCTGCGGTTACCGCTCCAACGCAGATGAAGTCGGAGCGATAAATGTATTAAGGGCCGGACGGGCCCAGTTAGCCTGTGCAATGAGCGGCGCAGTAAGGCCGCTGTCAGCAGGAACCCGAAGAGACCCACTGCAGCACTAAGCTACGGCCGCTGCAGAGGTGGTATGGAATCCTCGCCATTCATGACGAGGAGGACGTCAAGAATACCAAAGAAGTTAATTTCAGCCTTAACCTTTGTAAGAAGTTGGGAGGCGCTGTATGAACAAAAAAAGGACTGTCGGCTTCTTCTGAAAAGAAGAAATCAACAGTCCAAACTTTGTTTTATGGAGGGATCAAAACAAATTAAGGATATCAATAGGTAATTGGCTATACATCTAAAAGTCGTTCAAGTTCTTCACGGTTTTCTTTCTTCGCCAATTCAGGGCGTTCGGAAAGAAGAACCATCAATTTCAAGCGAGTCTTAGCTGAAGAAAACTCTCCGCCGTGAATCGCGCCGTTGTTACGGCTGTCTGTAACGGAACCGGGATAGGCATAAACCTGATAAGGACGTCCGCCGGGCGTTCTGGTCGTAATCACAACGACAACGCCTTTATCTGTTGCATCTTTAATTGCAGGTTCAACAATAGCGGGAAGATTGCCGCGGCCGAATCCTTCCAGCACGATGCCTTTACAGCCCTGAGCAACAGCAAAGTCAATGTAATCACGACCGATGCCTGTCTGACCGGTAACAATGTCCACACGAGCGGTCAGTTCTTTTGGAGAATAAGTATGTCTGTCCAGAGGAGTACGGCGGAAAACAACTCTATCGACATCGCAGTAACCTATGGGGCCCCACCAAGGAGAAGCAAAGGTATCGGGGTTAGCGGAATGAGTCTTTCTGACCTGTCCGGCTGCATGAATAATTTCATTCAGCAGAACCATTACGCCCTTGCCTTTGGCTTCTTCGCTGGCCGCTGTTTTGACAGCACAGTAAATATTCGCTGGACCGTCCGGGCTGGTATCGCCGGCGCCGCGCATTGCAGCGGTTAAGACAATAGGCTTTTCGCTCTTGTGAAGAATGTCGAGCATGTAGGCGGTTTCCTCAACTGTATCGGTACCGTGGGTCACTACAGCGCCGGCAACGCCCTCTTCTTTCAAAGCTTCCTCAATCATTTGAGAGAGCTGAAACATTTTTTGCGGAGTCATCGCGCAGCTGGCATGATTTGAAAACTCTCTGACTTCAACATCAGCAAGTTTATCCAAACCAGGAACAGCGGCGGCCAAGTCTGCGCCGCTGACAGCAGGAACCAGGCCGTTAACCTTCGGGTCAAACTTCATCGCGATGGTTCCGCCTGTAGTAAAGACAATGACTTTTTTCTTTTCCGACATTCGATTTCTCCTTTGAAATTTTTTAGTGTCTGATCATCCCATACTTTTCCTGAGCAGCAATGAGTTCCTCGTTTGCCTGCCCAAGATTTTCATTCAAGTATCCGACCGCAGCGCAGATGATTCGGTCGTAATTTTTAACATCTTCCGACTCTAAAGTCGGAAGAACTTGTTTTTGGAGTTGCTCTCGGCTAATAAAGAGGCTCATTACAGCAGAAGTTCCCGGTATACAGCCGACGCCTCCCATAACTTTATGCACATCGTTGCTCATAAAGGTAATGCCACCTAATTCCTGACTGCAAAATTCGTTCAGTTCGGCAGCGATTCGGACTTTTTCCTGAGCAGTAGAAGCTTTGCTCAGCCTTTCTCCGAATTCAATAATCTTTCTGCCTTGCTGACGCGTCAGATCTTCCATTGCGGTCTCACTTCTGCCAAGCAGTTCCGGACGATACTCCACTGGAAGGCCCAGAGATTGTGCGGCCTTTAATAAGGCTTTTGCGGCAACAGGGTTGTCATCCCCGGGGAACGCTCTGATTAAGAATGTGGGTTCCTTGATAACGGATGAAAGCGGTTCTGCACAGACCTTGCCTTCAATGACAAAGGAAGGGATTCGATCCAAATGCAGTTTTTCAGATAAGTCTTTCTTTCCGTATAAATTAACGTTTCCTTCAATATCTTCATTCGGACCGATGCCGCCTACAGTTGCATTCGAAAGAGCCATGACGGATACAGGAACCCCGTTAATATCCAAAACCGTTCCCAGAATCTTTCCGCAATTTCCTTCCAATTCCTCGTCTTTAATGACAAATTGATCACGATAAGCTTTTACAAAGCTGTCCATTGCCGCATTAGCAATGGCAGTTTGCAAGGCAACAGGAACTTCCATAGCCCCTTGGCCGAGGATTCTGCCGAAGCAGTCCACTGCTATCGCTTGAGAACAAACGGCCTGCTTTCCGACGCAATGAGATGCCAGACGGGCTTCTGCCGTTGTTATTCCGCGTCTTGCCGTCGCTCTGCCTTCGCCGCCGGAAACTGTCTTGACTTGAAAGTATGCATCCTCAAGGCCCGTATGGACATTGCACTCAGCAATTTCAAGGCTTAAGCCTGTAGCTTCACGAAGCAGACCAAGCACAGCGCTCAGACCGCCGGAATCGTCCTGAACAAATCCCAAATGACTATTGGCGTGTCCGCATCCGGCATGACCTACCACGCCGACGACGCCGAACGATGCATCAGATAAGGAAATGTTTGTTTTCATGACTTAAGTGATAAGTTCGGGTTCGGAAAATACCGAACCCGAGAATTCACAGACTAATTAGAAGATCATCAGAAGGATAGTGATGATCAAGGCAACCAAGCAGCCGAACAGAATGGACGGACGCTGGAACAAGTTAGCCTGTTTAAGGTTAGATCCAGGAACAACCGGAATAACGGTAGCCAGAGCAGCAACCGGACCGCCGGTAAGGAAGTATTGAATCAGAGAAGCGCCGGAAGCGGCAGCGAAAGCTGCGGCAAACGGGTCAGCTCCTGTACCGAGCACAACCTGAAGGAACGGAACCAAAACAGCAACGGAGGCTGCATAGGACTGGGTCATGAAACCGGTTACGAAGGCCACGCAGAACATGACGATAACCGGAGAGAAGGAAAGCATAGGAGATGCGAAGGTCGAGATCGTGTCAACGAGACCGATTTGTTTAATAACCGTGCTCATGAACAGGAAGCCGATCGTTGCAACCAACGGGGTGGCGATTAAGCCGACGCCCTGCATCATCGTTTGTTCGGCGCTCTTCATATCCTTGTGGGCAAGGATCATGACGACGAGAGCGGAAACCAGGCCGACCAGGAAAATCGGCAGACCGCAGATGAAACCGATCAAAAGAACCAAGAACGGGAAGAAAGCTTTTCCGGAAGTGGTCTTGTATTCTTTGTTTTTGATTTCTTCCATAACGGCGATTCTGTCTTCTTCGCTGACAGTAACGCCTCTCTTGTGCATGTCATAGATCACGCGGACATAGGACATGAAGAAAATAGAGAGAGCGGCGATTAAACCAAGAACGTTGAACAAACCGTAGCCGATGCCGGCAGTTGCAAGAATTGCAACCTGGGTCGGGTGTGTGAAGCCTGCTAAGTTACCGATATGACCGGCGTGAGCCTGAATACCTGCAACTTTGTTGGGGTCAACACCGAGCTTAACAGCAGCCGGGCCGGTAATAACAGCGGTAATCACAGGCTGTGTGAAACCTGTCAGTGCGCCGATAACGCCTGCAGCAATACCGCCTGCCGTGCAAACGCCGGGGCCGCCGCCGAGCTTGTTGCCCCAAAGGACGATATCTCTCACGATAACATCCAAGAAGCCAGTTGCCTGCATGATGCCGATGAACAGCAAGATACCCGTCATATCGGCAATCACAGGGTTCAAACCGGAATTAATCATCTTTGCAATTGTCATCGGAGCGCTTCCGGCAAGCGGGAAGCCTGCGACAATTGCAGAAATAGCAGCACCGGTGATTGCGGTAATGTAAATCGGCGTCATGCCTGTAATCATGATCACCAACGTCAAGACCATCAAGCACTGGGCTATGATCATTTGAGTTGTCATTATTAATCTCCTCTTGATTTGAGACGCAGACTCTCTAAGAGCTGCGCGTAGAAAAACCTCTACGAGATAATGTTCGCAACATTCTGTAACAGGACGATTGCAAAACCCCGGGAATTTATTGCAGAAAAATTACAAATGATCCGTATTTGTACTAAGAGCCTTTCAATCAGGTTCTGTAATTAGGTACCCCACCGAGGAATAAGCCGCAATCACGCCGCCGTCCAAGCCGCACTGTTCAAGCTTTCTTCGGATTCTTGCAAAAGTAACACGAAGATACTGGACCTCTCCGATGCTCTCGTCCCCCCACACAGCTCGAAGCAGCCGTTCATGGGTCATGACTTCTCCGGGGTGTTTCACAAGCTCTAAGAGCAGCCTGAACTCTCTGTCCGTCAGTTTGACGAGCGCGTCTTTGACATAACATTGACGCGGGCCGGGCAACAGTCTCAGCGCACCGCAAATAAGTTCCTGACTTTGAGGGGCGTGGACAAGTGATCTGGTTTTTCCTCGTCTCAACACGGCTCGAATTCTTTCCATCAGTTCTTCAATGTAGAAAGGCTTCGAGACGAAGTCGTCTGCTCCTTCTCGGAAGCCCTCGATGACCATGGGACGTTCGTCTTTTGCTGACAAAATAATGACCGGCACATCAGATGATTTACGCAGTCTCTTGAGCATCGACATGCCGTCAATTTCAGGCATCATCAAGTCAAGCAAAATTAAATCGGGTTTCTCAACCGACTTGTTGTAAACCTCCAGTGCCTGAGCACCGTCGGAGGCCGTCTGAACGTCAAATCCTTCGAGTTCTAAATTTTGAGCCAAAAGACGGCGGATCTTGCTTTCGTCATCAACGATCAAGATTAAAGGACGATGCATACTTCCCTCCTACAGCGACAAGGAGATTTTAAAGACTGTTCCGCCTTTGGGATTTTGTTCGGCCCAGATTTTTCCGCCATGGGCAGCCATGATACCGCGGCAAATCGAAAGGCCTAACCCGGTCCCCCCGACTTTCCGTCCCGAACCCATATCGACTTGATAAAAAGAATCAAAAATTTTAGAGAGATGTTTTTCGGACACGCCTATACCGTTATCAGAAAAACTGATAACCACAGAGTCATCAATTTTTTCCGACCTCACATTACACGTAGGCTTTTCCTTGTCGTTGTAGCGGGCAGCATTCTCCAAAATATTCACAAAGACCTGGGTCATACGATCCTTGTCTGCCAAAACACATTCGGCTTCTGGTTCAACTTTCAGCGAAACCTCCAAGTGAGGAAAATGAAGATGAACGCTCTTCATTGCTTTATTCAAAATTGCTGTAACAGTCTGCACTTTCGGCTTAATCACCAATGATCCTGCCTCAAGTCTGGAAACATCCAGCCAGTCGCAAATCAAGTTTTGCAGACGCTCGCTTTCCTCCAGCATCTCTGTCAGAAGCTGCTGAGAGTCCGAAAGTTTTCCGGATCTAATTTGGCGCTGCAGCGTTTCACTTTGAAGTCTTAGCGTAGTGACCGGAGTCTTTAGTTCATGCGCGACAACAGAGATCAAATTGCGCTTCATTCTTTCCATGGAAACTTCTTCCGAAATATCTCGAAGGAGCAAACCCATTCTCGGGCCAACATAGCCATGAAATTCCGGCACTAAAAAACCGGAAGCTTCAATGAAAAAATCAGAATCTACTTTACTAACATATCGAGTGGGGCCCGCAAAGAAATCCTGTGGATTATTCGGACTGTCTGCCAAATAAACCTTTCTAAAGTGCTCCTCTATATAGTTCTCGACTTTGGCGATACCGTCTCCGGGCGCAATAGAAAGAATCTCTCTTGCTGTCTTGTTGGAATACAGCAAACTGCCGGTTTTTCCGATCAGTACCACCCCTTCCGTCATAGACTCCAGTAGGGCATTGAAGCGGGATTGAGAAGCTTTCACTGAAGAAAACATCTCTTTGTTCTCTAACACAATGGCAATCGAATTTGCCAAACGCTGAAGCGAGGTATTGACTCGATTTTCTTGAGTGTAGTCAGGCCGCTCGAAGCTTAAATAGCCTAAAACTCCCGTGCTGAGTTTAACCGGCAAACTGGCTAGATCCTGACGACCCCTTTCCGGTTCATCGACGAAATCCAATTGGTTAAGTCCGAGGATTAGACGGAAGCTCTCGACGGTCCGCTTTATCACAACATGCGGCTCATCCTGAAGCGGCGCCAAGAGAAACTGGAGGGCCCTGAGCTCTTGATTTCTCTGATTGAGCGTTCGGGTCCGCAGGTTGACCTGATGTGTCAAATCTAAGTTCGATTCTTCTAATTTCTTCTGTGTCGATTGAACCTGCCGAACCAGCTTTTCAAACTGGATCGAAAGCAACTTCAATTCGATCGGCGCATTTGCAAGAAAAGATCGGTCCGGTTTCTTAATGGAACCGTCCTTCTTGAAGGCGTTGATTTGGTCGATTAAGGTTTGGACATAATTTGTAAGACGAAATCCCAAGAAGGTTCCGACAATTAGAGCAAGCAGTGCACCGCAAACAAGAAAGACGCCTGAAGTCAGCAGTGAGGAAAGGAGCTGCTTGTCTCGAAATGTCACGCGCTGAGAAAACACCGCACGCCAATCCGTATCCGGAATCTCGGCAATTGAAAGAACCGCTGAGTCATTACGTTTTTGATTTGTCCGCCACAAAGGTGTAGGCGCCCCAAGCATTTGCTCAGAAATTTTCACAAATTCCGACGATAAGTTTTGCGGTCTTACATTGCCGCTGTCGTTCAAAGAAGTAAAGAAAATTTCCTTTTGTTTTGAATCAAATATTTGTAAAGAATAAGGTTCAGCGCCAACGGATCGTTCGAAGATGGCAGCGATATCTTCCTTCGGCTCACAGCCAATCAAAAGATACGAACGGTCGTAAGAATCAGCTTCCGGGATACGCGAACCAAAACAAATTTCATTTTGAAACGATCGAACGTTAACTTCGCTGCCGGCAAAGGCGGACATTAATTCAGCCGTTGAGACAGAGCTTTCACCATGATGAAAGTCCACGCTCCCAGTGTCTGAGATAAGCTTAAGCGAAGTGAGGTACGGCATTTTCTCAGCTAGCTTATTGAGGCGTGAAACCGGAATAACTTTAGAACCAATGGACTCTGAAATCATGTCAGATGCCGTGTTCAAAAAAGTTTCAATACTCACAAACCGTGCACTAATGCTTCTTGCAAATTGCTGCGTCCTCATTATCTGCTGGTCATCGATGACCGCCGCAGTGTGAGTTAATTGAGAGAAATGCATGAAGGCAAGCATAAATAGCGGCATCAAGGCCGTCCAGGCCAAAGTACGCGTCAGATAACCTCGAAAGTCTTTAGGAACGACCTGCTCTTCGACCTCAACTTTTACCACCGGCGGAAGAGGAACGACAAAATTTGAAGTGTTTGAAGCCATGTTCTCTCTGGGGCAGAATCGAAAGATTCTGCGGTTGTTTGTTTTGACTTATTTGTTTGCTGCTATTTTAGTTGTTGAGCAAAAATTTACCGGAACTCAAAATACGGAACTCACTTAAGAAAGCCAACTAAGACCGTTGTTGTCACGCAATGTTGCTGAAGTCCATTTTTTCTTCCGACAGTTACACCATGTCCGTACAATTCGGAAAAAATTCGGGTAATCTAACTAGGACTTAGGAGGCGCTTATGCTCAGACGATCAATTCTTATCTCAGGTATTTCCGGGCTCGCCGCTTTTTCCGGGTTGGCTTTGGCCCAATCTATGTCCTCCACTTCCGCCGAAAAAGCTCTGCCCTACAGCAAAAGGCCTGAAGTTAAAAAATTCATTCAAGACGTCTGCAGTCGCCGCGGACTCAACCAGGATTGGGTCGCTGCCGTTCTTGATCAGGCCACTTATCAGCCCAAAATTGAGCGTCTGATGACACCGAAGCGTACCAAGCCCGGTACAAAAGACACCCGCAAAGATTGGGAAAAGTACAGAAATATCTTTCTCGGAGCTCACCGCTTGAATTTAGGTGTTCAGTTCTGGAAAGACAATGAGACTTCCTTGGAGCGTGCCCGTGAGATTTATCATGTTGACCCTGCCGTTATTATCGGCATCATCGGCGTGGAAACACGTTATGGAGAAAATACGGGCAATTGGAAGGTTCTCGATTCTTTGGTCACCTTGAGTTTTGACTACAAACGCAGAGCCGACTTCTTTAAGAAAGAGCTGGAAGAATTTTTAGTCATCCTTTACAAAAATGACCTTAAGCCTTTTGATGTACAAGGTTCTTATGCTGGTGCCGTCGGTTTGCCGCAGTTCATGCCAAGCTCTATCAAACGATTCGGCGTGGATTTTGACGATGACGGAAAAATCGACATCAATCATTCCACCGCTGACACGATCGGCTCTATTGCCAACTATCTGAGCAAACACGGATGGGTAGAAGGGCTGCCCATGTTAATTGAGGCGGATATTTCACCGGCTCAAGCGGCTAAGTTCGGGGGCGGCACCAATCCCCGCTTTACTTGGAATCAATTGATAAGCAACGGTGTGAAGCCGCTGGACAATGACGAACATTTTGCAGGAAATATGCCGGTCTTCATTGTTGACTATCCGTTTTATCTTCCGGGATCCTTGGACTTTGAAAAACTTTATAGAGTCGGTACAAAAAATTTCACAGCAGTTCTTCGCTACAACAGCAGCTATTTCTACGCCGGTGCTGTGGCTGAGCTAGGCTCTGCAATTGCAGAGATGATGGGCAAGAAAGGTTTGATCGATGGTGAGAAGCTTCTTCCGCCGCATCTTAAGCCGCAGTCGAGCGGAATCGCTAAGAACCTTAAAGGAATCAAGGAAACCGTAACACCGATTTCTTCCGGTAATAATCTTTAGTTTCTTTCCTTACCTCTCCGAACTAGAATATTCCGTACAGGAGTCTTAGAGAACTCTCGGAATGTTAGAAGACAAGGAGAAAAAGATGGCAATTGGAAGTGCAGTACAGCGCGGCAATAGCGTTAACGTTTATAACGAGCGCGGCGTTATGCTCTTCAGCAAAGTTGGCGAACTTATCGGATACACCGGAACTACCGTAACCATCCGCAGAGGAAATCAAGCAATTACTTATAGCGATAAAGGAATACAAAAATTCTGCAAAGTGTGTTCCTGACATCTCTAGAAGAGGCTAGTTAGAAAACTCGAAACTAGCCTTTCCTGCTTCAAAGACTTGTCTTAGCGACCAAAAACCTTTCCGGAAAATTTTCCCGCGCCGTTTACGCCGCCTTCAAAGGATTGTCCGCTTTCAATCGGTCCGCTCCCTTTCGGAGTCCCCGTATAAATTAGATCCCCCGCTGTCAGTCGCCAATACTTAGAAACCTCGGAAACAAGTTCAGGGATGCTGTACATCATCTGACTTGTGTTGCCTCGTTGTCGTTCCTGATTATCGACATAGAGCCAGAGCGTTGCCGCATCCATATCCGGCATTCGGTGCTTTTCTCTGATCTCGGTAATTAATGCTGAGTTGTCAAAGCACTTTGCCTTTTCCCAAGGTTGGCGGTTCTCTCTAGCGATTGTTTGAAAATTGCGGCGCGTGAACTCGACGCCTGCAGCGTAACCGAAAATATATTCTTCTGCTTCTTCAGGCGTAATGAAACCAGTTTCAGGTGCTGTTTTGCCGATCGCAACGACGAGTTCCACCTCAAGACAAAAAGAATTCGTTTCTCGAGGATAAGGAATCTCTACGCTTTTTCCTTCCTTGCAAACAACAAGGCCGTCAGAAGGCTTTGTGAAAAACACCGGTTCAGCCCTTTCAACGCGCCCCATTTCTGCTAGATGATCCGCGTAGTTGCCGGCAATAGCGTAAACACGATGTACAGGAAAATATCGGTTCTTCTCGCCCCAAACGGGAACCGCCGGAACACAAGCTTGAGCAAATACAAACGGCATTCAACTTCCTTAGAAAAAATTTACGGTTACGCTGAAGATGAACTTCAATGCACATCCTAACTACCTTAGGAGAGCGGCTACATAGAGGGGAAAATCGTACCTCTTTCGCATCCTTGCGCCCAAAACAGATTTCGTTCGTTTCGGAGTGTCCTCAACAGCAAACTTAGTTTGGTTCCTTTCAATGCTGACGTCAAGCCGAGGAAAAGAAATTAGGTCAACTAAAAGAGGGTTTCGGCCATTTCACAGAGTTAAGAATTTTTCAAGAGATGTAAGTTACGTCCCGAACGGCAGAAGCACGTTTGTAACTCTCCAAAAGAAAAAACCTTCTCTAGACAGGGTTATAAGAACCTTATCGTCGGGCCTGTTCTTCCCGCTCAAAGTAACATAAAAGCGATTGACACTGTCTCCATACTTCTTTTCAACGTCCACTCCTAACATACCCTTATCTGCGACTTTTGCTTGAAGATGAACGTTTTTAAAACCGTCATTGGGATTCAAAGAAGAATTCCGAGTTAATTTATTTTTTCCGCTGATTAAGGCTGCGATTCCTTCTTCCGTAACCAGATCTCGAACTAAGCGGTCAACAAGCTGAAAAGAATAGAGATCGATTTGGTTCTTTGTCGTTACCGGCTGAGATTGAAACTCCCGAAGTTTTAGATCAATCTGATTATTAATCTGCCGTTGTATATTTAAGCGAACCTTCGGAAAATCGATAAATTTACTCATCCTTGCGGTATCTCCGGACTCGATAGCGTTTTTGATTTGATCCGCAGCGTAATACGGACTCCAATACCAATATCCGATAAAACTAGCTGCGGTAAATATAAGCAAACTAATTGCAACGAATCGAATCGATGAACCTTCTGAACGTAACTGCATTGACAACACCTGAGACGAGCTTTACAGACCAAATAAAAATACTATATTAGGTATAAACCCTACTCTCCTAATCACCTCAAAATAGGATTGCTAAAAAGTATTTTTCACAAGATTGACTTGTATTTTCACCGCACTCAAAAAATATTAATCCGAAAAGATGAAAAATTTTTTCTTATATTTTTAATAAGTTAATCGCATTCTCCGAAGCTTATCCCCGGTCTTTAGGTGAAACTACGTAGGAAATTCTATCTATTTTCATCTAAAACATTTACAATTCGACACAGATTAACAACCTCATATGAAAAGGAGATAACTCAATGATTTTTAAAACATTGCTGACTTCTGCCGCCGTTTCTTTGGCCGTTGCTTCCTACGCTCAGGCCGCTGTTCAGGACGGTACGTTTGAAGGCACAGCCAACGGCAAAAACGGTCCCGTAACCGTTGCCGTAACCATCAAAGCAGGAAAGATCACAAATGTTAAAGTCGTAAAATCCGGCGAATCCGCAATGATCGGAGATGCTGCAATTGCTCGCATTCCGTCCGAAATCGTTGCCCGCCAGTCCCTGCGGGTAAATAACGTCGCCGGTGCCACTTTGTCTTCCATGGCAATTCAAGCTGCTGCGACAAACGCGGTTAAGGCCGCGGGCGGTACTCCGAACGAATTCTACAAGGCGCCGATTAAGAAGTCGGCTTCCAACATTGATATTAGCTACAAGACAGCCGTTGTCGTTGTCGGTTCCGGCGCCAGCGGAATGGCTGCAGCGGTTCGGTCTCAGTTGAACGGAAATCCCACCATTCTGATTGAAAAAATGCCGTACCTCGGGGGCGACACGATTCTGAATGCCGGAACCTTGATTGCGACTGGTTCTCGCTATCAACGCGATGTCATGAAAGAAACCAAGGACTCTCCGGAACTCGCATATAAAGACATCATGCATGTCGGCAAGAATCGAAATGACCCGGTTTTAGTCAAAATGGTCACTGAAAAAGCAGGTTCAGTCGTCGACTGGCTGATTGACGACCTCAAGATTCCTTACGGTCCTGCGGCAACCCAATACCCTGACCACTCTGCCTCACGCCAACTTGGTGTAACAGGTCGCTCTCCTAATTTCATCAGAACAATGGCCCGTATCTTTACGGACCACGGCGGCAAAATTTTGATGGAAACTCGCGCCACCTCTTTAATTTACAAGGGAGGCCGCGTTAACGGAGTTCAGGCTGTCAACGCCGATGGGGACAAGATCACGATCAACGCTAAAGAAACCATTCTAGCCTCCGGCGGTTTTGGCGCCAAGACAGAAATGCTCCCGAAGACTTTGAAAGGCTACCTTTTCTACGGTTTAGACAGTGATGCCGGTCAAGGTTACGAAATGGCCAGAAAACTCGGCGCGCAAAACATAAATATGGATCTTGTAAAAGTCTATCCGCAGGGTGTTGAGACCGTTCCGAACCACGGCCTTGCAGCGACTGCCAGTTCCACGGCTACGGTCAATGATACCGGTGCAATCTATGTCAACAGTCAGGGTAAACGTATCATCAATGAGCGCGCCTCTTTAGGAGAACTCACAGATATCACCGTAGCTCAGCCCGACAAGATTATGTACTTAGTCATGGATAAAACGGGCTATGACCGTTATCTGGCTAAGAGCATTGAAGACAAACTGGTTCCGGACGAAACTGTTCTTCGTAAATGGCTTGCCATTAAGAACAACGGGAAACCGGTGATGGTTGAATCGGATAATCTGGCTGAAGCGGCTAAAGTCATGGGTATCAATCCTGAAGGACTTGAAGCTACTGTCAAACAGTGGAACGAAATGGCAAGCGCCGGCAAAGACACTCAGTTCAATCGTAAAGATCCGAAAGAGCTCATTAAAGCTCCGTATTACATTGTTGAACAGAAGCCTCGTTTTGCCACAACACTGGGCGGCTTGAAAGCCAATGCAAATATGCAGATTTTAGGGAAAGGCGGTAAGCCCATCCCCGGTCTCTTCGGAGCTGGCTGCGTAGTTGGTGGTGCTAACGGCGCCGACTCTATGACCGCTATGATGAACTCCTGGGCCATCATCTCCGGTGTGGATGCCGCAGACGGTGCAACTGCCGCCATCAAAAAATCCCGCAAGTAATCTCCTCTAATACTTAGCAAGTACTAAAACGGGCCCAAAATTGGGCCCGTTTCTTGTGGTTTTGAGGTGAGTTAGAGAATTAGATTCCGTTAAGTTTCAACACACATCCTTTGAAAATTCCAAATGCGGTTTCAAGTCCTTTTTCGTCAAAATCAAATTCTCTCTGGTGGTGAGCTGCTGTTCTGTCGGCTCCTACAACGAAGAACTCACTCTTTCCTCCGGCAGCTTTTACACGTGTTGCAAGCATCGTAAAGTCCTCGGAACAACCTAACTTTTTATGCTGGACAACTCGTTCGCAACTCGGCAGACTTCCTGCAACTTCCGTCACTAAAGAAGCAAGCTCAGGATCGTTATTGAGTTCACCGGCCTCTCCGACTTTTTCAACTTCATAGTCCACGTCATAAGCCAAAGCGGTGCCTTTAACAATGCGATTGGCCTGATCGACCATGAAATCATTGATTTCCGCTGTTTCTCCGCGTACTTCTAATTGAACCTGAGCATGTACCGGAATAACGTTTCTTCCTTCACCGGCCTGCATCATTCCTACGTTAATGCATCCTAGACCTTTTCCATGGCGTGCCATTCCAAGAAGCTCGGATACACAAGTACAGGCACAAGCCAAAGCATTCCTACCAAGATGCGGACTCATTGTCGGATGAGCGGGCCGACCTTTAAAGCGAACATCTAACTTAGTTGTGCACAATACGCCCTCGGGGTACACACAAACCTCTCCGGTGGGACACATCATTGCCAAATGCGCACCTAACAAATAATTGACGTCATCTAAGAGGCCGGAAGCCGCTTGAGCCGCTCCTCCTCTCACACCTTCTTCGGCCGGCTGGAAAATCAATTTAATTCTTCCGCACAACTGATCTTTGTGATCGACAATCCACTGCGCCATGGTCAATCCGACTGCCGTGTGTCCATCATGGCCGCACGAATGCATAACTCCTGCATGACGGGATCTGAAATTCTCTTTATTGGGAAGATGATCCTTTAAGTCCGTTTCTTCGACACCGACACAGTCGATATCAAAACGCAAAGCTGTGACGGGGCCCGGTCTGCCTGTGTCTAATTCCGCAATGGTGCCCGTATATCCGTGCATTCTTTCAATGAGCGTCGGGTCGACACCTTCTTCCAGTGCCCTCTTTTTGCTTTTTTCCACAAAATCTTCCGGCCTGCCCATGACAGCATCGAGACCGATCTGCTCAACGCCGACAAACGTCTTCCAACCAAGCGGTTCGATTGTCTCCAAAATTTTTGCTGTAGTACAAAATTCACCCCAACCGAGTTCGGGTATCTGATGCAGTTCTCGTCTCAGTTTGACTGCGTTTTTGATGTAATCCATGTTGTTCTCCTTAAACCATCGCTAATGCGACAAAGATGACGGCAATGATCATCGGAATTGCCAGACGTTTTGTAAGTTCAATTGGATTGCTGACCCCGGCCAGACCGCAAATCACGATAGCGACACCGGATATCGGACTCATAGTTCTTCCAAGAGCTCCGGCCAAAGCGGCCATTGTTCCTAAAGTCGGAACGGTCATGCCGAAACTCGGTGCATGGGGTGTAACGGCTTCATTGAATGCAAATGCTGCTGCGTCTCCGGAACCGGTAATAACACCCATCACAAAAGGCCCAAGTGAGCCGCCCCAACGAGCGATCTCATTCGAGCCTCGAAGAACTTCAATGAAGACTGCGATAAGGCCCGACGCTTTCAAACCGGCAGCAAAGACACCGGCAGCAATAATGATGCCGAGAACTTCACCATAGCCGTTGCCCATGCCCGCAAAAAAGCGTTTAGAGAAAGACTGAGGATCAGCCAAAGTAACCGCCAACGTGTAAATAGCTCCCACAAGCATGGCTTGAGCTACACCCATTTTTATGGCGGGAAGCCATAAATTCCCTGTAACCAAAATCAGAACTGGAACCAGCGGAGCTAAGGCCTTCAAAACATTCACACGCTGAACCTCACTTTCCTCATTTAATTCAGTTTCGGAAACCGAGCCCGGCTTATAGTCGCCCAGTAAGATGCACATAATCGTCACACCTATCATCGAGATGGCGCCGCATACCAACGTGTAATTCATGTGTACGCCGATTGTCTGGATAACATCTAGATTCGCCATCTTTGCTACATAGGCATTGTGAGAAAGACCGGGAGAAAGCATGGATCCGAACGTCCCTCCGAGGATAGCGGCGGCAGTTCCGGGACGGCTGACGCCGGCTCGGCGTAATAAGGGAATCATTGTCGGACCCACGGCCGCCGCGCACCCGGCCGCTGAAGGAATCGCGATGCAGATGAAATAGGTAATTGCCGTAGCAGCAGGTATCAGCAGCAAACCAAGCTTACTTAACGGAGCCGACAGAAGCTTCACTAAATGAACATCGCATTTGGTCATTTGAACGACAAAAGCAAAGCCCATCGCAGAGCAAATTGCCATGATCAACCCGCTGTTTGTCATAGATTTTGCAAATGCATTCAGACCTTGCATCGGATCTAAAGACAAACAGGTCATAAGAAAGCCGGAGGCTAACAGAACCAAGCGTGTCTCATAGCGTTTGATAAGAGCTGCCACTGTCAAAATGACGATAACAATGGCTGCCCAGACAGTCCAAGTCATAATCTTCTCCTATGGGTTATCGTTATGTCACCATTGTGAAGATTGGATTGCGTTACGGTAAGATATCAAAGAGTGACAACGTTTTGATCTAAACGGAACATCATGCGTAACCTTGACACAATTGAAACCCTTGAAACCTTCGTTGTTCTCGCAAGACTTAACAGTGTCGGAAAAACCGCTGAGCAGCTTCATATTTCAAAAGCTTCCGTCTCACGCCGCATTTCTTCACTTGAAACATCCATTGGAAAGCTCTTTATCCGAAACCAAAACGGCAGCGAGTTGACACCTTTAGGTTGCCTTTTCTTAGAAAAGATTCAACCCCTCCTAGAGCGATTTCACAAACTTTCAGCCCCTGTCTCTCGACCTGAAGGGAGCATCAGCGGATCAATCCGAATTTCAGCGCCCAACGCTATCGGCAATGGTTTGCTCATTCCATGGATCACTGCATTCCAAAGAAGAAATCCCGAACTTTTTGTTAACCTAACGCTGACTCTTGGTCCAATGCACATCATTCCTCCGGAGTGTGATATCAGAATCAATCACGGGCTTTATCCATGTTCCAATGCCGTCATCAGAAAACTCGGTGAAATGCGCCGTATGATGGTTGCATCGGCGGCCTATTTGGCAAAACATGGAGTACCGAAAACTCCGGAGGATTTAGAATTTCATGAACTTTTAGGCGGCAATGATTTAGTCAACGGAGCGCCCTTAGTTCTCCTGAAAGACAATGAGCGCGTCATCGTTCCGATCCACTCCAAACTTAGACTAAAAGATCATACAGCGGCAAGGACAGCCGCATTATTTGACGCCGGAATAAGTGTTCATGCATTCAGGTATGACACCATGGAATTAGTCCGACGCAAATTACTCATACACGTTCTGCCCGACTGGGAGCCTGAGCCGTCTCCTGTTAGCTTGCTTCTTCCCATCGGCCGAAAACCATCCTCAGCTGTGGAAGCCTTGTGTGACTTCATTGCTGAAAAATGGCGTTCAAACCCTGAACTCGTCTTCGATCATGGTCTCTAATAATTCTGAACATAGGGCAACACTGCGTCAATGGCAGCTCTTTATACTTACCGTTGAAAAAGGAAGCATTCTTGCGGCTTCTGCCGCTGCCAACACCGACGCTGCCGTTGTCAGCCGAGAAATTACAAAACTTGAACATCTGCTACAGGAACCATTACTGGAAAGATCCCGCTCCGGTGTTCGTCCGACATGGCTAGGCGCTCAAAAATACAAAGAAGCCATAAAAATTCTTCATGACATCAATACTGTTTTCTCTGAAACTGAAAATACTTCAATCAGATCTTCGACTATCCGTCTTGCCGTTCCCGGGGCATTGACAGGGCTTATCGCTAAGCCTCTCGCAGAGTTTGAAAAACTCCAATCTTCTAATCACACACGCATCGAAATCAACAGTTACCAAAACATCAACGATATTCAGCCTGAAAATTTTGATCTCATAGTTTGCCTCCAAACATTGCCAAATGTCAGGATGATTGCATATGATATCGCAAGCATTTCATATGGAATTTTTGCCTCTCCTGACTTCATTGCGCAAAACAAAAGGATCTCTGATCCGGCTCAGTTAGAAAAACTTCCGCTAATCCACTCAAAAAGCGAAAAAGTCCTCTTGCAGGGCCCTTTCCAAAGCATAACCATTACCGTAGAGCCTCAAATAAGAATTAATTCTAATGAAGCTATGATCAGTGCCGCGGTTGAAGGTTTGGGTATTGCCCTCCGCATACCGCTTTGGGCCGCCGAGCCCTTAGCAAAAAACGGTAAGTTGCGTCACTTACTTCCAAATTGGCATATTCCGAACGCACCCGTTTGGCTTCTAAAGCATCCCGGCCGAAAAATTTCCGCTCTGGAGAAACTTATACAGTTTTTAAGGAAGACTGGAACTTTCCATCCGACGCTAACAAAAACGGACTAACCGAAGAAATAGGTCCCTCCCTTTCAGCATTTCCTCAACTCTCAAAAAAATCTGAATCAAATTCAATCATCCCAAGCTGAACTTGATTTAACTTTTATGATTGAACAAGACTGAACACCTTGATAATTCGAAAGAGTTTTCATTTTCTTTCAAGGGGGGCTGTTCGACACAAAACGTCACAACTAACACATTTTATGACGGCATTGTTCGGACAATGAGTGTAGATTACCGCGTTGAAGACATCCGTTTGGGTCTTCACAGTCTTTCATTTGAAGGGGATGAAAGATTTTGGTGTTGCATGAGATGAGGTTGTAGCCGCCGTGTTTTCCTCCTATGTCACGGCAGAGCTCCTTCATTTAAAACTCATTTGCTTATCCGGCGCCTGCGCGGCGTCGGATTTTTTTCTTTTTTGCCTTAGTAAAAAACGGTGGGCTGTTAATCCTACCCACCGCTTTCTATACTTCTAAATAAGAAATTATTGCGGACCTGCCGCGTCTAGTTTTGCAGGCTAGCCGTCAGCCGATTTCTGCATCGGCTGCGCCGTTGTTGGTTTAACGGGTTGTTTTTTGAGTTTTTCCGCCTCTTCGATTTCTCGAATCGCTTGCTGCTCCTCGATTAAGGCTTGGTCAATCCATCCGCCCCCTAACGCCTGATATACCTGCGCAACCGAATTCAAAGCCCGAGACTTCACTTCAGCTAGAGAGATTTGCTGCGGCAGTAAAGATTGTTCTGCCTGCAGGACAGTGAAATATCCCGTGTAACCGCCTTGATACTGAGCGTTAGCAAGGCGCGAGTAGTCTTCCAAGCTCATGACGAGGCTGCGTTTGCTGCGCAGCTCTTCAATCACGTTTTGGCGCCGACTGAGTGCATTATCCACGTCTGCAAATGCAGTAGATACGGCAAGCTGATAAGCGGCCAAAAGCGCTTTTTGCTGCGCCTCGGCACTGCGGACTCCGGCGGTTACAGCGCCCCAATGGAAAATTGGACCGCTGATATTGCCGGCGTACTGCCAAACTTTGGACGGACCTTTAAACAGTTCTTTCAGCTGATCGCTGGAAAAGCCGAGACCTCCGGAAAGTGAGATAGACGGGAAGTACAACGCCTTAGCGGCTCCGATATCGGCATTAGCTGCTCTAAGCTGCTCTTCGGCCTGGATCACGTCAGGGCGTTCCTCCAGCAGCTGACTGGGAATTCCCGCCACGACTGCCGGAACGTTCAGTTCATCTAGCGTCTTGAATTTCGGAAAATCGTCAACCGGCACTCCGGTAAGAACGGACAGCGAATTCTTTAATTCCGTATTGTTCTGCCGAATCTGCGGAATCTGCACCATCGCGCTTTCCCACTGCGACCAAGCCTGAGCAACTTCCATCTCGGAAACGTTGCCATGCTTAAATCGCAGGAGGAAGAGCTGATAAGTCTTGTGATAGCTTTCCGCTGTCTCTACGGCGATCTTGTATTGCTCTTCCGTCGTAAGAATAGAAAGATAAGTACTGATCACAGAGCCGATCACCGATGAAATTGCCGCGCGATGCGCCGCTTCCGTGGCTCTCAGAGTTGCCCGAGCAGATTCAGTTTGCCTCCGAATCTTGCCCCACAAGTCGATTTCCCAAGAGGCCGAGGCAAGAGTTTCATAACTTTTGATCGGCTTATCTCCCATTGCCGCCCCGGTCGGAGTATTCAAGCTTGCTTTTGACTTTCCGAGATCGCCCGAGTAGTTAAGCTGCGGAAAAAGACTGGATCGAGCCACGGTAAGCTGAGCCGCTGCCCTCTCGACGTTTGCCATGGTCTGCTGCAATGTTCGATTGTTGGCAATGGCTTTGGAGACGAAGAAGTCCAAATTAGGATCGTTGTATTCTGTCCACCACCTTGCTTTCAAGAGGCCGAGATCCGCTTCCTCGCTCTGGATGTGACGGTAATCCTTCGGCACCGGAACATAAGGGCGATCATAGTCAGGACCGACTGCGCAGCCGGTCAGCACTGCGGCGCTGACCGCCGCGGCTAAAAATGTGCGCCGATTTATCATTTGCCCTCTCCTTTATTGTTCTTGGCATCGGCTGCCTTCTGGGAGACTTCGTTTGCGGATAGAACTTCCTTCGTGATTTCTGTCTTATCCTCTTTGACGCTCTTCTCTCTTTCGAGGTCAGTCAGCTTGTCTGCGGATTCAACATTCGCCTTCTGCTCCTGCGATGTCAGATCTCCGATTCCGATATCCTGATTTTCGACCCCTTCAGGATTAAAGCCCGGAGAGTTGATCACCGTTAACTCTCCTGAAGGAGAAACCTTCACGGTTGCATTCGGATCATAAACGGTGCCAGGGCCGCGCAGAATGGCAGTACGAAGCTTGTCTGTAATCGGAATATTTCTAGAGGAAAGCTTAGCGGCCAGTTTCAAAGCGCTCTTCGCTCCGGAGCGTTCGGCCCAGCCTTCAAACCAGACATAGAAAATTGGAACAAACAGCAGAGCCAGCGTCGACACACCGATCATACCGCCCACAATACCGGTTCCCAGAGAGTGACGGGAAGCAGCGCCGGCGCCTGTTGCGACGGCCAACGGGATAGTACCGCCGATAAACGCCAAGGACGTCATAATAATCGGACGGAAACGAAGCTCTCCGGCATCAATAGCCGCGCGCACCAAGTCCATGCCTTTATGTCTCAGTTCAACCGCAAATTCCACAATCAAAATTGCGTTCTTCGCCGCCAAGCCGATCATCACCAGCATACCAATCTGGAAGTAAACGTCGTTTTCAAGACCGCGAGCCCATGTCGCCAGCAGCGCACCGATGACGCCGAACGGCACCGCCAAGATGACTGAACCCGGAAGCGCCCAGCTTTCATACTGGGCAGCCAGCACCAGGAATACCAGCAGCAAACCGAAACCAAACACAATTGCGGAAGAAGATCCGGAACTTTGCTGTTCGTAGCTGATTCCAGTCCAGCCGTAGGTGTAGCCCGGAGGAAGAACTTCGGCCGCCACTTCTTCCAAGGCCTTCATACCTTGGCCGGAAGAGTAACCAGGCGCGGCATTACCGATCACCTGAGCGGCCGGGAAACCGTTGTAGTGCGGTAAGGAGGTTGCGCCGTTCGTGTACTCCGTCGTAATAACGGCACTCAGCGGAATCATTTCCCCGTTACTGTTGCGAACGTAAAGTTTGTCAATGTCTTCCGGTTTTGCACGATACTTCGGTTCGGACTGCATAATCACGAACCAAACGCGTGAGAACTGGCTAAACTGACTGGAAATTGCTGAGCCAAACTGGCTTTGAAGCGTGTTAAAGACGTCTGCAGTACTCAAACCTAACAATTGGGCCTTATCACGATCAAAGTTAATTTTGAGCTGTTGGTTGTTGGCGTTGTAAGTACTGGTCAAACCGGTAAGTTCCGGACGCTGACGAGCTTTTTGCAAAAAATTGTTCAGCACATCACCTAACTGCTGAGGCGTCCCGCTACCGGTATCCTGAATCCAAAATTCAAAACCACCTGTCGTACCTAATCCCGGAATCGCCGGCGGGTTGATCGGAACGACCAACGCCTGCATCTGTGAGGCCATGCCGCGATACTGCATCTGCTGCATGATCGCATCGGCACTCATTTCTTTAGCCGTTTGAGAATTCTTATAGCGCTCATCAAACGGAGCCAAAGTCATGAAGAACGTACCGGCATTGGTTTTCACTCCTCCGTCGAGCAGAGAAAAACCACCGATGGAGTTCTTGGTTTCAATCCCTTTAACCGGATCCAAAGCTTTTTCAATCGCATCCATGGCTTCTGTTGAGCGCTGCAAGCTGGCAGAGGAAGGAAGCATAATGGCTGCCAGAACGTAGCCTTGGTCTTCACTTGGCACAAAACCGGTCGGGAGCACTCGGAACATCTGAAAAATAGCAACGCCCATTCCCGCGAACAAAATAATGACAAGCAAAGTTCTGCGGAACAAAGCTCTCGTCCATTCCCCGTACTTCACCGTCAAGCGTCCGAACAATTGGTTGAAACGGAAGAAGAAGCCGTGAGTCTTCGGCTCTTCATGGGAGAGCCAAGCAGCACAAAGGGCCGGCGTCAGCGTCAAAGCGACGAAGCCGGAAATCGAAACGGAGATCGCAATCGTGATAGCAAACTGCTTATAGAGCATACCGGTGGTGCCGCCCATAAAGGCTGCCGGAACGAACACACTGGCCAAGACCAAAACCGTCGCGATAATCGGGCCGGAGACTTCCGACATAGCCAGAATGGTTGCATCGATCGGATTCATGGCTTTTTCGGACATATTGCGTTCGACGTTTTCCACCACCACGATGGCATCGTCCACCACCAAACCAATCGCCAACACCAAACCAAACAGCGTCAGCAGGTTGATCGTGAACCCAAGCGCCAGCATTCCCACGAAAGTACCAGTCAAAGCGACCACAATGGCCGTGCACGCAATTGCTGTGGATTTAAAGCTTTGCAAGAAGATGTAGATCACGCCGATAACAAGAAGCACTGCTTCAAACAGCGTCTTAATTACTTCATCGATAGAAATTCGAACAAACTCTGTCGTGTCGATAGCGACCTTGTAATCTAAGCCTTCTGGGAAGTTTGCTTTGAGTTGCTCTAATGTCTTTCGAACATTTTTCGCCACATCCAGCGCGTTGGCGCCGGCCTGTTGGTAAACCGCAATGTAACTCGTCGGTAAGCCGTTCATATTGGAAGAAACATCATAGCTCTGAGACCCCAAATCGACACTCGCTACGTCCTTTAGACGAACAATGGCGCTTTGATCTTGGTTCGAGCGGATGATGATATCTTCATATCCTTTCGGATCAACCGAGGGAGACGGAGCAATGACCGGGAAAGTCTGGATAGTTCCGGGGAGCGCAGGAGCCGCACCGATATTACCGGCTGCGAATCGTTTGTTCTGGTTTGCAACGGCGGAGTTGATATCAGAGGTGGTAATGCCCAAAGATGCCATGCGGTCCGGATTAAGCCAAATACGCATGGCCTGATTGGCGTTGCCCATCACAGCAGACTGACCGGCGCCCTTAACACGCTTAATGGCATCTACAACATAAACATTGGCGTAATTATTAATGTAATCGCGGCTATAACGGTCGCCTTTGCCGTAAATACCGATCAACATCAGAATTGAAGAAGACCGCTTTTCAATTTGAAGGCCGTTTTGGATTACTTCGCTCGGCAGGTACGGCTGTGCGATATTGACACGATTCTGTACCTGCACCTGGGCAATATCCGGATCCGTTCCGATATCAAAGAAAACGGTCAGCATCATAGTGCCGGTAGATGACGAGGAACTCGTCATGTATATCATGTTGTCAACACCGTTAACCTGCGTTTCAATCGGGGCCGCTACGGTTTCGGCCACGGTCTTCGCATCGGCTCCCGGATAACTGGCTGTAACCATAATCTGCACCGGTGCCATGTTCGGATATTGCTCAATCGGCAGTTGGAACATGGAAATCAGGCCGGAAATCACAATCACCAGCGATACGACGATGGCGAAAATCGGTCGCTTAATAAAGAAGTTCGAAAACATACCGACCCCCTTTACTTCTTAGCCTTGTCGCCAGCAGCAGGTTTCTGGTCCACTTCTTTGACAATCTTTACCGGAGCTTCGCTAGCCAAAAGCATCATACCCTCGGTCACAACCTTGTCCCCTTCTTCCAGACCGTTTTTAATCAGCCAGTCGTTTCCGATCCAGCTGCCGACTTCGACAGGACGAAATTGAGCTTTGTTGTCCTTGGTAACAACCCAGACAAAATGCCCTTTGCTCCCTTCCTGCACGGCGATCTGAGGCACGACGATCGCGTTAACATAGGTCGCCCCCTTCACGATGGCACGCACATACTGCTGAGGCCTTAATTGATTATTCGGATTTTCGAAAGAAGCACGGAGTTCAAACGTACCTGTACTCGGGTTGAAATTCGGTGACGAGAAAGTCACGCGGCCGGTAATCGGATAAATTTCTCCGCCGGCCAGTTCGAGCTGAACTTCGTAGTCATGGTTTTCAGGACGGCGGAGGATACCCTCTTTGACTTCCTGATTAATCTTCGCTTCTTCGTTTTCCGACATGGAAAATGTTACCCACATCGGAGACATGGTGTAAACAGTCGCCAAATGTGCGTTGCTCATGTTGATGTAGGTACCATCCGTCTGGAGTGCAGAGCTGGCGTAACCCGTCACAGGAGAAGTGATCGTGCAGTAAGAAAGATTAAGTTTTGCGTTTTCCACCTGAGCTTTAGCATTGGAAACTGCAGCTGCCGTGGTTTGAAAATCACCTATTGCTTGATCCAAATCAGTCTGGCTCAGCGCTTTCAGCTTCGCGAGAGGACGAATACGATTCAAATTTCTTTTTGCTACTTCATGAGCTGCAAGACTCGAATCCAAAGATGCCTGTGCTTCGGAGAGCTGTACTTCAAAGGGCTTCTTGTCCATCAGAAAAAGCACATCGCCGGCGTTCACCATGCCGCCTTCGGTATACTTTCTGGCATCCAAAAATCCGTTGACACGACTATAGATTTCAACCGCTCGAGAGCTTTCAGTTTTTGCGACCCAGGTCATGTCCGCCGGCACATCATGCCGTGTTACTTTGACAACGGAAACCGGGCTCGGGCCTCTCGCCGCAGATCCTTCTTTATCTTTATCGCATCCGCTTAGAGCTAAAACTCCGCAAAGCACGGCGGCTGACAGCATCGAATATCGGCTGAAATGATTGATTGTCACGTTGTACCTCTTTTCTAGCACCCCGTGTCGCTTAAAAAGCTACAAAGCTGATTTTTGTAAGCACGGGAAGTAAATATGTAACTAACTTTAGTAAGTATCCTAGGCAGAGAACCTGACAGGGTTGTCCTTCGCTCATTTCAAGACTAAAGGCAGGCTTATTTCACAAAATAACAACAGGAAAACCCGAAGATGAAAACCCCTAGAAAATTGTCTGACAAATCGCCGTGTACAGATCTAAAATTGAATTGTTCGAAATAAAAATGACAAATTATTAGAACAAAGTTCGAACCATCGGCAAGGAGCTGATATGACAAAACTTAAAGTATTCTCTCTGCTGCCGGCTCTTCTACTCGCATCGATTGTTCACGCCTGGGAAGCGCCCGAGATCCGGGAACTCTCTGCGGCCGAAATTCAGCCAAAACACGAGTCTCTTCAACCTCACAAATCCCTCGTTGCCCAATTGGATCCGACGTTCGGAATCCGTGCATTAGCGCTTAGCGCGATCTTTTTATCCTTTCCGAGAACAGGAACGGCATCACCTGTCGCACCCGGCATATCTGCCGGAGAAAGGAACCCTTCTACCGCGCGACGACTGCCATTACCCAATACCGTCGCAAAAGCTCAGCAATTTCTGCGCCGCCCCGCTCGAATCATGACTCCTCTCGAAGTAATTCAGATGGCCGGGGAAGAATCCCCGGACTGGAATGAAGTGGCGCGCGACGGCTGCATCCTTCACGGGAAACTGAGTGAGATTTCCGAGAACTATCTCAAGATGGATGAGACGCTGATCTTCCTATTAAATATGAGGCATACCCGTCACCTTCAGGTCGGAAGTGAGGTTATGCTCAGGATAAAGGAAGTCTCCGTAGATCGGAAGGCGATTTACGCGATTATGATTCCATCTGAGGCGGCGAGAAGCTTCTAAGCTACTCCCCTTTCTCAGACTAAACTCTAATTTTGTTGATTATTCGGAGTGAAGCGGTTTCTGAACTTAGATCGTTGCTGCTCGCGAAGTCCCAACTTTTTCTAAAAGGAATATTTGAAGTCCCATGCACTTCGGCATCCTCAAGAATATGGAAATCTGAAGAGCATTCCTTTGAATGAACTTACCAGCTCTTCCGACATCAAAACTTTATCTGATGTCGCTCTACTGACTCAAGCAGGGTACTTGACGCTAAAAAATATAGTTGGCACTACTGCGTACGTTGGCTATCCCAGTCAACTACCTCGGCCTGACGGCCGAGGCTTGAAAAAGCCTCTAGTTGACTAGCCTCAGGCCGTCATTTGGCGGACTACGTTGGTTGGGAATGCACAGGCACCGCGGGATGCAAATCCTAGTCCCGCGCTCTGCGGCCGATGGTTAAAAGCTCTGAGAGGCAGGAGCGGTGCTGTCGGCTTGAAACCCCTT
>OOCG01000074.1_pt1 | contig 67376 bp, 75 predicted proteins | sample 1671521 | NCBI WGS metagenome assembly OOCG01 (sample SAMN06348165, study PRJEB24527) | human gut metagenome | biome: human gut; feature: ankylosing spondylitis patient; material: feces | host: Homo sapiens | place: China | collected 2015-10
GAAACAGCCAGTATACCTCCCGGTTTGAGAAACTCTTTCCAATAGTTGATGCCGTTCTTGAATCCGATATTGTAAACTGCCCCTTCCGACCAGATAATATCGAACTCCTCCTTTTCAAAAGGCAGCTTGTCCATAGATGCAGCCAGTGTCTCAATATGTGCCGTGATATTTTCATTCTTGCTGTCCTCTTTCAGTTTTTCAAGAAACTCCTCAAACAAATCCACTGCAATAATGTTACCTTTCAGCATTTTTGCCAAAGAGATAGTCTGTTCGCCTGTACCACAACCTATGTCTGCTATCTTGTAAGACTTTTCCCTATCTATCTTAGCCAGTGTAACTGCAAGATTTGTAGCGTCTTCACTACCCGGTCCCTGTCTCTTGTTATTACGATGCAGATGCATCATCAATTCCATTTCGTCCATATTTTTGTTCTTTATATTGTTGATAATATAACACGTTATCAATCTGCTTGTTTATAGTATCTTGCTTTATGTGCCTTTTGGTTGTTATTCTTCGTATTTATCCAAATACTCCAGAGCCGCTTCCTGAATGACATCTTTTAGAGTTACCCCCTTACGTATAGCCAGCGTTTTCAGGCGTGTGTGAATACTCTGGTTGATTACAAAGTTACAGTGTACCGCCTTCTCCTTTTTGGGCTGTTCCGGCTCCTGAATTGCTGCGGTCGGCTGTATCAGACTGTCAAGACCGCCTGTTATCCCGGCGGCCATGCTGCTTTTCAAATCTTTCTTATTTGCCATAGTTTAGTTCATTTTTCCCATTAGTAACTCGTTGCATACACTCTCGTAATCTTCTGCTCCGGCTGACTTGGGCGCATAGTGAAAGATGTCCTGTCCTTGTGTCGGAGCTTCGGCAAGCGCAATGGCATTGCGTATGTGTGTGCTGAAGACCTTTCCCTGAAAGGTTTCCTGCACCAGTTCTGAAACGCTCTTGTTCAGGTTCTTTCTTCCGTCATACTGGGTAATCAGCACCCCGGCAATCTTCAGGTCTGAGTTAAGACGCTGCTGTACCTTACTTACAACCTGCATCAGCTTGGCCATACCTCGCATGGCGAGATATTGCGCCTGTACCGGAATGATAAGCTGATCCGAAGCGGTCAGCGCATTTAACGTGAGCAATGACAATGACGGAGGGCAGTCTATCAGTATATAGTCGTACTTATCCTTGCTCTCTTTGATAAGGTGCGCAAGGATAAGCTCACGCCCTGCCTCGTTAATCAGTTCCGTTTCTACCGCCGACAAGTCCAGACATGAAGGCACTACGCTCATGCCGTCCTTGTGCTGGTATATCGGCAGCGGATATTCACCTTTCATCGCTCCGTAAATAGTCTGTGGCAGTTCCGCAGACAAACCTAATGATTCAGTCAGGTTTGCCTGTCCGTCAAGGTCGATTAACAGCACCTTATATCCTTTTTGTTGCAAGGCTCCACCCAGGTTGATGGTGGTCGTGGTCTTGCCCACACCGCCCTTGTGATTCAGAATACATAAAACCTTTGCTTTCATAAATATGTGTATATTAGTTTCTTATTATATCTTTTCTGCAAATATAATGATTAATACTAAAAGTAGTATATACTAATGTACTAAAATTAGTAATATATTATGTGTTTTTTTGTGTGGTGAGATATTTTCAATCTTTCTAATCACCTTCTAAGGTTTTTATTGTTTTAATAATATATAAATAACTGTAATAATAGACTGTTTTCCCAATAAAATTTATACTTTTGCATATAGATTTCATATATGAAATCTAATAGTAAAAAGTTGGCAAAAAAGAATGAACATATTGTGAAAAGTATGATTTCTGATTTTAATTATAATGTAATTAATCAGAAAGAGATAATCGAGTTACTATATTCGGTTAGGAAAGTGTATGGTTTTACAAATTACCGACTTGTCGATTTTATCGAATACATTGAGGATATATGTAATGTTGAAGAAGTCAGTTCTGTTAACGAACGTATGTCTGTTATTCCGTTATATGCAAAACCGAAAGCTGATATTTATGACTTAGCGGCTGCGTCATCGAGATCATCATATTTTAGTTTCTATACTGCCATTACAATACATGGCCTGACTCTTCAGTTGCCTAAGCATATATATATGACTAACGAGCGTAATAGTTATATAAAGTATGATAATACGTTGAAACAAGAGGCAATAGATACAGCATTTAATAAAAAACCGAGACAAACCACAAATATAAGGACTATCCAGAACTATAAACTTCACCTGATAAATGGTCAGTCAAATAACAGGCTTGGTGTAGTTCCATTTCGTAACTGTTATTTTGTCACAGATGTTGAGAGAACTATTCTCGATTCTGTAGCAAGACCTTTTTACTCAGGTGGTGTAACTCAGGTTCTTGAAGCAATTATTAATGCAAAAAACGTAATTGATGTTGATAAACTGGTCTATTATTATAATCAAATGCATTATATATATCCTTATCATCAGGCCTTAGGCTTCTATTTAGAAAAAGCAGGATATGAAAAGCAAGCACTTGTTCCTTTTCTTAAAATGAAACAAGTGCATAAATTCTATCTTACTTATAATATGAGATTTACTGAATTTGATCCTCGCTGGAATCTTTTTTATCCTCGTGGGTTCTAAAAGGTTCTATAAGATTCTTGACGAAATCAAAATAATAGTCATAATCTTTTGTCTCTTCATCATGGCTGATGGTTTGTCGTACAACTTCCCAGTCTTCTCTGTTTTGTTCTCTGAGTATTTCAAAGTTATCCAAAAAGGCAAGGGGGACACGCTTTGCGGCAAATATATTCTTGAATAATTCTTCTGTTAAGTTTAGATTCTTAAAATGCTGGCATATCATCCATATATCATAGAGATCTCTTGCTCTTTTTTTCTGTCTTGCGCTGCTTACAATCTCTTTGTATTTAGGCATAGTTTGACATAGAGCTCTTACTTTCTCGATTAAAATCATTTCTGGTGTATAGACTCTTAAAATAAGCCCGTCTATATCTTTCTTTATCGCCTTGTCTACGTATTCGTATGAGCTTATATCGACTGTATATTTGACTTCCTGTGTAGATTCATTTATTTTGATGGCATTTCTTCTTATAGCTCCTATATCATCTCCAAACTTTTCAAACTTTTCACGTTCAATGAGTTTGAACTCTAAATTATAACCTCTCCATTCTGGAATGGAACCTGTTTTTGGTTTCTTTATAAACTTTACATCGTAAGCTACTAAACTTATTTCAGCAAACTCTTCATTCAGGTATTCGCCAAATACTCTTGACAGTCTTTCAAAATCTTTATCTTTAAACTCGTTTTCCATAGAGAAGTCAATATCTATTGATCCTCTATTGGTTATATCGTATGCCAACTGCAAGGCATTTCCTCCTTTCAACACCAGCCCTTGCATAAGCAAGTCATCTTTCATCATTGCCTGGAGTGTGCATCTTTTTATTTCGTTTATATCTACCATATTTCTATTTTTATGCTAAGTTAATGATTAATTTTGATATTGTTTGCTTTCCATTTTCTTAATTTTTTCTCGTTTAATGTTTTGATTATATGTTTGTACTGAAATAAATCTATTTTTATGTTTCAGTACACTTTTCTTTTGTATTGATTTTAATCTTTGATATATTTTCGTACCTTTGTAGATGTAAAAGCATAGTAAATAATGGAACAAGGAGAAATAATACTATACCAGCCGGATGATACCATCAAGCTGGAAGTTCGTATGGAAAATGAAACAGTTTGGCTCTCTATTGAAGAAATGTCAAATCTGTTCGGTCGTGATATAAGTGTTATAGGCAAGCATATACGAAACATTTTCAAGGAAGAAGAACTGGTAAAAGATTCAGTTTGGGCAAAATTTGCCTACACTGCTTCTGATGGTAAGACCTATCAGGTCGATTACTATAATCTTGATGTGATTATATCGGTCGGCTACCGGGTGAAAAGCAAAAGAGGTACACAGTTCCGTCAGTGGGCTAATAAGGTATTGAAAGAATATTTATTGAAAGGGTATTCCATCAACCAACGGTTGAATGACATCGAGCGGAGAATAGATGACAGGTTTTCCCGGATAGAGAAAACCCTTGCTGGACATTCTGAACAGATAGACTTCTTTGTCCGTACCTCACTGCCGCCGGTAGAAGGCATCTTCTTTGACGGTCAGATATTCGATGCCTACAAGTTCGCGACAGACCTTATCAGATCTGCACGAAAATCCATTCTTTTGATAGACAACTATGTCGATGAATCTGTATTGCTTATGCTGAGCAAACGCAATCCGGGTGTATCGGCCACTGTCTATACACAGAAGATTACGGCACAGCTTCAGCTTGACCTTGATAAGCATAATGACCAGTACCCGCCAATCAATATCAGAACCTATAAGAACAGTCATGACCGTTTCCTGATAGTTGACGATAAAGAAGTGTACCATATCGGAGCTTCGTTGAAAGACCTGGGCAAAAAAATGTTCGCTTTCTCCAAATTGGATATACCGGCTGAAGCTATTACTAACCTGTTATAAAGATGCAAATGTATGAATGTGGTTATCTACTCTCGTGTCAGTTCTCAGTCTGCCAGACAGTCAACAGACAGACAGGTTGCAGACCTTCAGAAGCTCGCTGCTGATAGAGGTTATACGGTTTGTGCTGTTTTTGAAGAGAAGATAAGCGGATGCAAGGCTATTGATGAACGCCACGTTCTGCTTGGGTGCCTTGATTTCTGCATCGATGCGCAGAACCATGTAGATATGCTGCTTGTTACAGAAGTTTCACGTCTTGGACGTTCTACCCTTGAAATGCTGAAGGCTCTCGATATGCTGCATAAGCATAAGGTCAGTGTCTATATTCAGAACCTGAATATAGAGACACTTCTTCCGGACAAGACGGTTAACCCTTTGTCCTCATTGATTACTACTTTGCTGGGTGAACTGGCAGCGATGGAGCGTCAGAACATACTTGACCGCCTGAACAGTGGCCGTGCCCTGTACATCCAGAAGGGCGGTCGCCTGGGCAGGAATCCCGGCAGCTTCAAGAGCCGTGATCAGAAAAAAGAAGAATATAAAGAAGCTATCTCTCTCCTGAAGAAAGGCTACTCCATACGCAATGTGGCGAAACTGACCGGCAGGGCTGTTTCTACCATACAGACGATAAAGAAAGAATTTATAAACGACTAATCTAAATCTTATATTATATGAAACAGGGTGATACCGTATTCGTTTCTGCCACAGCCACAGGCTTGGGCAAAGATAAAAAGGCTGTTATTGATAAAATAGAGAATGTGATGGGTACTACTTTTGTCACCGTTACATATACCCATCCTGATGCTGTCTCAGGTCTTGGCGGCTGTTTTGTTGCCTCCCATATCATAGAGACGGACAGCAGAGAGAAAAGACTTATCAGACTGGCTCTGGTGGACAGATGGGATGCAGTTACCGGCAAAGATGATATTGCAAAGGTTCTTACTGCCCTTTATGACTGGCAGGTTGATGAACTGATGGCGTTCATTGACGGGCTGGTCGAACTGAAGCCTAATAGGTTTGACATAACTTATTATGATGGCGTGTGGTCTGTCAACTATATATTCTATCATAAAAAAGGTGAAAACCTGAAGATTGTACTGTTCCGCTTGTTGCAGGAGTGTCTGGCTGAAGGTAAGGTTCTGCCTGAACATCTTGCAGGTCAGGAGCCTAAATTCCTTGACTTTTTCTCTCCTGATTATGGTTTTAAATGAGAAAAAATTGATAGATACAGTCTGACATATAACATGCAGATGCACGAAGCCCCCGGCAGTCACCCCGCCGGAGGCTTTTTTATTACTTACTGTTTATGTCCTAAATAGAACCGTAACAATAATAATTCTTTTTAATTTCCAACTTCTTCATTTTCTATAAAATTTCTGAGATTTCTCTTCCATCCGTTTCAGAATAGCTTCAAATACTTCGGGTGTATAATCTTCCCTTTCTGTATCATGGTCTGACACCTTACGGATTATTACTTCACAACCCAAACGGTTGGCCATGCGTATCAAGGTCAATACATCCTTCTCTTTTTTCAAAGAATAAGGTATTCCTACTTCTTCTTCAACGACATGGATATAAGATCCTTTTTCATGCGCTAATTCCATCAAAAATATATCTATGCGATTTTGATGTAATTTCGCATCTTTAAAAACATATCCTTGCACATTCAATATTTTTCGAACCTTATGTCTCCGATATAATATTATGGTTACAGCTGTTAACGCTGATAACACGAATATTAGAAACGGTATGTCAGTACAGCAGGCATGAATAATGATAATAATCAATACAACAATAAAGATTGCAAGCAAACACGAACACATAGTCAAATACCTAAATCATTTAGTTTTTTATTTATCCTCGCCTCTCTTTCACACGATTCCTTTTCGGCCTGAAGTTCTTCTTCGCTTTTCATTTCATCTAACCCGTGTTCCGTTATTTCTCGGACTACCACCTCACACCCTAAACGATGCGCCATGCGACACAACGCAATTACTCCGACTGCACTTCCAGCATATATTTCAAGTGATTTTTCAAAACTTACATTAGTAAGTTCTGGTTTGAATGTCACTCCTGCAAGGTCTGCTCTTTCATTAAGGTACTGACCTATGGCTTTTGCAGACTTGATGGAGTCATCATTATAACGTAGTGCTTCTTTCGGCATAGTCAGTGCCTTTTTCTTGTCAAATTTCATATATTGCCATACAAAAACTGCCAAAAGCATCAGGATAATACATGTGATTAAAATTAAATTATTTTCCATTGATTAAATGTGTCTTTTTTAAGATACACTCATCATTCTTAAGTGTTATAAGAATTATAAATTATCTAACTTACTTATATTTTTTATAAACTCCTTTGCAGGCTTGAAAGCCGGTATATTGTGTGCTGGTATTATGATAGTTGTGTTCTTACTGATATTACGTGCGGTTTTCTCTGCTCTGCGTTTCAGGATAAAACTTCCGAAACCTCTCAGATATACCGGTTCATCTTTTTCCAAAGAGTTCTTTATCTCTTCCATCAGGCTTTCCACGATTGCCATCACATCCTTTTTGTTGATACCTGTTTCCAATACAATGGTATTAACGATTTCTGCTTTAGTCATTTCTTATATTTTTATTATGCTGTTTTATACTTTATATTCTTTGTCACTTATTACAGAATAAATATCCTTTATGGCATCCAAAAAATATGGGAATCTGGTACCCCATTGATTATTTACAGCTATTTGTGTGCCATCTGATAAAGTTATTATTTCTCCAGCATCGAGGAAATACCTATTCTCTATATCCTCTGATTCTTCCATCATTTTCTGTACGTCCTCATATCTTTTGATTACCCCTTTGCTTTTGCTACGAATTTCCGGATAGAATACCTTCTCCAGTTCATTAAATGTTATTCCCGGATGTTTATGGATATAGTCCTTTATTATCTCCAGTACAAATCTCCTTTTATTATAGTATTTTATTCCACCATCAAAAGAAAATTGGGTTGTGTCTCTTTTATGTGTATTGTTATTCTTTGATATATGTTTTTTTGTTACAGATACAGGATATTGATTTGTTTGCTGAGTTTTTGTTTCACTCGATCTGATATTCACCTGTATATCTATCTTCGTGAGTTCTTTATCAATTCTTTCCTCAGTGAATCCTTCTGATAACAGCATATTTTTTATCAGTTCTTTTACATTTTCTTCTGCCTCCTGCATAAAGTCACTCATTTTTTCTTTAAGCCTGATGTATTCCTGTTTCCTTTTTAGTGACTCCTTACAATAGCTTTCTATTTTTTCTGAACTGCATTGCTCGTATGCAAACAGATCACAGAATACCTCTCCGTTATTATCTGTATCTTTTATGTTTACAGTCATTACGGGTACAGGGTTTGCTATAGGATTCTCTTTGTTGTCCTGGGCATCATAATATAACTGTATTTTCTCTCCTATATATAATCCGAAGTTCAGACGGAGTTGTCTCATGTATGAAAACAGTTGCAGCTCTTGTCTTTCACTCTTTATGTTGTCCGGTCTCTTTATCTCTACTGCTATTACAGGTACGATATTGCCGTTCTCATTTTCTTTCTGCAATACTAAATCTGGTCTTATGAAATTATTTCGTCCTATAGGTATGGTTACTTGTGACTGTAAAGTGTTGTTTGCCTTTCTCCAGCCGAGTATCTTAAAGCAATTCTCTATCTCTCTTTGGTAGGTTGATTCCGTTACTCCATTGTTGATGCAGTAACTAAGTATATCGTATATTTCAAGCCAATTATCTTTCATATTTATTGTTCCTCTTTCTGTATCATCTTCAAAGGTAGCTATTTATCATCTATTACTTATCAAAAAGATTAGAAATTCTTGATTTTCTGTTAGGGCGTTCCCTTTCAGGTCGGGCTTTCCGTTCCAAGTCCTCGCTTTGCTGTGGGCTTTCCCCTGCAATCCCTAACGCATAACCCCTACCCTTCGGGCAGGGAGAGCGGTATTCTATTTTCCCTTAACTGATTGAAACATTGGCAAAGGTAGGCGGGAGTGAAAACAAGCCCGCAAAAAACGCCAAATCTCCACCTTACAGGTAGTATTTACCATTTTTTCAGGCTTGCTATTCACTCTTTCCGCTGGCAATAAAATCCAATGTTCTCAATCAGCAAAGGGAAAAAATTTGATTGGGGCGACAAGCGATGTAAGCGAGTAATAACCCTTAAAACATAGAGCGTATGGCAGCAATGAACGTAAACCCGAAGTACAAAAAGCAGTGGTCTAAGCTGATGTTTTCTTTTTTCGACTATCTGCCCATGAAGTACGAAGCAAATCCGAGAGAGTGGCAAATCCGCAGACTTATTTGGGACTTCAAGGACGGAAAACGCAGTCTGCAAGTAGCTGAAATCGTAGCACGGAAGATAAGGGAAACTTTCGGAAGCATGACTGAAAAAATAGTCTTCTGTTGTGTTCCGGCTTCAAGCAACGAAAAGAACGTGAAACGGTACAAAGACTTTTCCGATGAAGTCTGCCGACTGGCTGGTACGATAAACGCTTTTGACCATATCAGCGTAGAAGGTGAAAGGCTGGCAGTTCACGAGTACAACGGTACAAAAACCGTGAAAAACGCACAAGTCATCAATTTTGAGGAAGCATTCTTCAAGGGTACACAAGTCTTGATTTTTGACGATGTGATAACAAGAGGCTTTTCCTATGCCCGCTTTGCGTGCGCTTTGGAGGCTTTCGGAGCTTATGTTTTGGGAGGATTTTTTTTAGGTAGAACACTTTTTAAATAAGCAGATATGAAGACACAATTTGAAGTTAACGAAGATTTCCGAGTGATGGAAAATGAAGAGCTGGTTTATATGCTGACAAAAAAGAATGATTTCAGCCAAAAGGCAGCGGAAGACCTTTTCGGCTATCCTAACACATCATCTTTTTCTGATGTCATTTCACAAATGACACCGGCAAAACGCAGGCTTGCGATGGCAGCGGTAGAACTTTATAAAAGACTGAGAGAAAACGCAGCAGAACCGCAAAAGATAATGTGCAGCCAAGATATTTATAAACTCATGTACCCTTATTTGGGTGATATTGCGACAGAGGAATGTTGGGCGGTATTCCTGAACCAGGCATCACGAGTTATAAAAAGATTTCGTGTTTCGTGTGGCGGATATTCAGCCACACAAGTGGATATAAGGGTAATTCTTCGCGAAGCACTTCTGAGCCGAGCCGTTAACATCATTCTTTGCCACAACCACCCAAGCGGCAACAAGCAGCCGAGCAGAGATGACGACCGATTGACACAGGCAGTTGCGACAGGTGCAAAGATGATGAATTTACGGTTTCTTGACCATGTTATAATAGCTGGTAACGATTATTACAGCTTTGCCGACGAAGGCAAAATATAGTATTTATTTCGGGGGATGAAACATTTCCCCCGATAACTTCTGTTTTCATATCGACACAATAATAAAAGGGTGTTCTTTTTGGCAGGCACCCCAAAAAGAACCAAAAAACGCTTTTTAAAGCGGTAAGGCAAAGCCTTGTTTTTGTTTTTTGCGTACACGCAGTGGGCGGCACTCCCACCCACCCATTTAAAGCGGTAGGGCGATTTCCAGTGTACACCAGCGGACAAGCCGCAGGTAAACACCGGAAAGGAACGAAGCGGAGAGGAAACCCGCTTGAAGGCAGCCGCAAGCGGCAACCTGAGCGAATTTCTCCACTCCGCTGTTTTTCGTTCCGCTCGCCCGGTTGCTTTATCCCGTGCCGCCTACAATTAGTGTTTACTACTTTTAGTAAACACTAATTGTAGTATTTTAGTATTATTGTGGTATGTACTTATTATTCAGCGCTATTTATATTGTTTCGTTTTATCTTTTGATATTTTGGGCGTTCCCTTACAGGTCGGGCTTTCCGTTCCAAGTCCTCGCAGGGCTGTGGGCTTTCCCCTGCAATCCCTAACGCGGTTCTTCCCCACCCACTCCATCTAAGGTATGTTTCGTTTTGTGCTGAAATCCTTGCGGCCACAGGTGGCTGCGTGATTACGGCACAAAGGAAACATCCGGGCTGCACCTGCTCCATGTACCAAAGGTATATTATGCAGATACAGCCCTAATCGCTCACCCATTTTATCCCAACACGGCACAGGTCGGCTGCGCTGACTTATGCTGTGTTGGGATGATGACAGATGTGTAAATCTGTCCCGGTTTTATAGGCTATTCAAATGTTTTATTCTCTTTTATATCATCGTTATATATTGTCTTAATAATTTTAGATATTTCGTCTTCAGTAAAAAGAATATCATTCTCTTTATCTGTTGCCTTGTCCATATTTTTAATAATATTTTTTCTCCTTTTCTCCCAGTCTATAATATTACCGCATCCATGAGTACTGAAATGAAATCCTTCTGTATTCAATATTAAATTATATAGTTGAAGAGATAGATGATATTTTTTTTCTTTGTCAAGATTCTTGGCAAGTCTTTCTTCTGCATATCCTGTATTATGCCCGTATATTATAGCTTGCTTTGCATGATAATTTGATTTATTGATATAGTCTGGATGTTGTTCTCTTAGTTTGAAGTATGCATCCATGAGATTAATATGCACACCACTATCTTCAGGCGTTTTCTTTAATAATTCTAATCCTAAATTAATAGCTTCTTGATATTTTTTTTCAAATATCATATTTCCTAACATTACTGATTGTGGTACTTTTGATTGAATTATGATATTCTTTTCTTTAAGATCTTCTAATATGTTTGATATAGGTAAATAATTCTCCTGTGTTTGTTTTGTATCATTTTTCTCTTTTTTTCGGGTAAAAAAATTCTTCAATAATCCCATAACTTCATGCTTTAAATTCATTATTGCACTAATATTAGTATATACTAAAATACTAATATTAGTATCAGTTTATAATCAGCTATTTAGAATAATATATCTTTGTTATTCTTGCTTTATCCTATTCTTCTGCTGGGTGCTTGTGTGCGTTTTTCCTGAAGATGATTTGCAGACGCTTGCCTATTTCTTCATCATGGTTTTCAATATTCTTTGCTCCCTTTTTATTCATCGTCACATATTTGCCGTCCGGTGATATTTCAACTTCTTTTATTGCTGCCATTATTTCAAGCATGTGCCTTATGATACACTCATAGACACGTGTACGTTCCTGGTCTGTTCTTATAGCCTCTGATTCGTATTCTATATCAAAGTTCTCGATGATATATGTGATAAGTTCCTCTACTGATACTGGGGTACCATAGCCAACAGTAAAGCCTATGGCTATATGAAAATCATTAAAATCAGGTATCATGTTTTCTCCTTTTTAAGTTTGACTTTTGCAATGTAGCAAATATCTTTCATAAGTCTTTCGTTAGGCTGGCTTTTTTTAATGCTGTACTACTTTTAGTATTTACTATAAATAGTATGATTGTAATGCGCACTACATTTTTTACGTGTGCTGATTAAATCTTTATTATTTAATGGTTTACATTTCTCCACCTTTGACTTTATAACATACTAATTTTAGTATTTTAGTATATTTGTAATGCACATTACAAATCAAATTGCTATCTTTGTACCAGGTTATTAAATGTTTCAGGTTATGATTACGACTATCCAATTCAAGACACTTGATGATTTGTACAGGTTCTACAATCAGGCAATTTTCGGCGGTGAACTTTCCGACTGTATTGTCAACATGTCAAGACATGGTGGTGCATACGGCTTCTTTGCGGCGAACCGCTGGAGGGGTGAGAACGAAACCAAAAAGATCATTCATGAAATCAGCATTAACCCTGACTTCATGAACCGTGACGATATAGAATGGCATTCTACACTGGTACATGAAATGTGCCATCTCTGGCAGGAGGATTTCGGCAAACCGAGCCGTGGCGGTTATCATAACAGGCAATGGGCTGACAAGATGATACAGGTCGGACTGATGCCTACTGATACGGGCGAACCGGGTGGACAGCTGACCGGGCAGAGAGTGACGCATTATATCATTCCTGACGGCAAATTTGAACAGGTTTTCAAGACTCTCTCCAGCGAGGATCTTCAAAACCTCAGACTGAGATATAAGCCTACACTGGCCGCCATGTCCGGCAAGCCGTTCACGGTCGGCACTTCCGGCAATGATGATACGGATAATACTGAAACTGAAGGAGGAGAGGAGAGCCGGAGCGGTAAGCGCAAAAAATATACCTGCGGCTGCGGTTGCAATGTCTGGGGTAAGTCCGGTCTGATACTGAAGTGCGGCATTTGCGGTACGGACTTCATCGAGCAATAACCGTGCAAGTGCATGAAGCCCCCGGCAAAACACCCCGCCGGAGGCGGTTTCCGTATCGTTTTCACTAATATACTATTATTAGTAAACACTAAAATTAGTTTATTAGTATAATTGTAATGCACATTACATAAAGCGCATTACAAAAAAAGTGGGGATGTCGGAAACCGTCAATTCACCCCACTTTTATGGGCATAACGTGCAATAGCCGTCAGCCCCCGGACTATCAGGCACCACCCTGACAGCACTTCAAATATAACGGTTTCCCGTATAATATCCAAATTTTCAGGCCATTTTATAATATCCGTTCTCGTCATGCAGCAGTTTCAGCTTTTCCACCATCTGGGCGAAAGTCATCTTTGACATCTTGGCCATTTCCTTTATCTGGTCTTCATCGTAATTGAATCGTTTCGGCTCTTTTTCCGGCATCGGAACGAAAGCCGGGTTGGGGATAGCCTGTGCGCTTGGTTCGCTGCTGAACAGGTCTTGCATGATACTTCGCATGTCCTGATTCTTGCCGCTTCTTTTTCTGGTCTGCTGACGCTTGCCCATGTCAGCTTCAGCCTGATTCTGTGACGCATCCTTTTCTTTCCGGGCATTGCTTACGGTTGCTGTCTTCTCTGACATGAAAAATACCAGGTGCGTATAGCTCCTGCCTGTCTTGACGGCACTGGCTGTCACGTTGATATCTGTATGCTGGGTGATGGCTGCCAATGTTCCCACGGGCTTTTGTGTCTTCTTGTCGATGACATAATCCCACTCTATGAGTTTTGCCGCTCTTTTTTCCGCTTTTGCGGCTCTCTGTTCGGCTTTCACCTTCTCGTTGATGCGAATCCCTATCACATCCGACAAAAACCGCTCATTCGCGTTCTTGTTCTTCTGCGGGTCGTATGTGGGGCTGTCTGTCAGTTCCAGCGCGTTCTTCAGGTCTTCAATTGATACCTTCCATTGGTGCAGCTTGACATAGTTCTTGAAGTAAGGGTAGAACCAGTTCTGATAGTCACTCGACAGCTTCAGGTAGTATTTGGGCTGTATACAGGCATATTTGTTTAACTGCATCAGAAACTTGCGCACCTTGGGGTTGATGCAGATCTGGACATACTTCTCATCGACTGCAAGGTTGTAGGCGGTTATCCATGTATAGCCTTGCCATACCTGGGCACCGTTTTTCTTTCTTGTGGCAAACTGGAGCATGTTCTGACCAACCTCTACCAGCGTTTCGGCGAGGCGGTTGTACTTGTCGTTGTTGTTGTCAAGACCAAGGTATTTAAACAGGCTTTGCTTTTCAAAGCCTACGTCAGGCAGAATCTCTTCTTCGATGCTGCTCACACTCTGGCTGATGGCAAACAGCAGGCGGTAGCCCAGGGTTGACATTCTCCAGCGTATCTTTTCAAGCTGGTAGAGTTCCTGAGATACACGTACAACCTTGTTTTCGTTGTATTTCTCTATCTTCTGAAGAGAGTTCTGTTCACTCATAAAGCATTAGTTTTGATATGATTTTCGCAAATATACGATTATTTCCTACATTTCAAGAAATATATAGGAAATTATTTTTCTCCTGCTTTTGAGAATACAGATCCGTAGCCCTCCTGCTTCCTGATGTTTTATACCTCAAAAGGGTAGGAAATCATTGTACGCTTTTTTCTGCTATTCTTCCGTGTAAAGGTTTGTGCTACAGTCTTATGAGTGTTTATATAGGGATGATTATCCATCTCTTATATAACCCTCAAAAAGGTAGGAAATCAACATGCTTTTTCTTAGATGACACTGATTATCAGACACCTGTAAAACATAATTTTATGATGTAAACGATGTTTTACCTGATTTAGGTCTGTATTTTTTATGCGTATTGGAGTGATTTAAAGGCAATTGGACTGATTTTCTTATTCTTCAATTCCTACCTTTTTGAGGGTTCTTCAGTCAGCAAGTCCTTTTAAGGACTTGCTGACATATGTCTTTTCTTCAATAAAGAGGCTCTTTTTCATGGATTTAAAAGTTAAAATTTGTATTTCCTATAAATTTATTATTTAGTAGGAAATTAAAAAAAATTGAACCCTCAAAAGGGTAGGAAATCAACCCTCAAAAAGGTAGGAAATCAACCCTCAAAAGGGTAGGAAATCAACCCTCAAAAGGGTAGGAAATTGGCTTGTAACATTTTGATGTACAATTAGTTACAAGCCCGACAAATAATAAACAAATAAAAAACAACTAAAAAAAAACCAAGCATACGGATTTTTTTATTTTACCACCATGCGGAATGTGCATTTTTATAAATTTAAATTTGACAGGATGAATAAATATACAGTTGCGGTTTTCGTGCTTTTGGGTGGTTTTTCATTGTTTTGGGAAGGCTATTTTTCTGCGTGTTAAAATATGTTTAAATCCGTTTTTCTGTATTAAATTTCTCTTCCTGATACACGTTAGTGTTCAGGATAAAAAGGCTGGTGTTTTCTTTCCGGCGGTGTACATTTCGGGTGTGCATTTTAGCATGGGTATTGGAGCGGAGTTTACGGAGCGGTCGAGGAATGACGAGCATAGCGAGGATAGAGAAAACGAGGTTTACCGAAGTGAGCAAGCAGTCATTGGGCAACCCCCAATGTTTATTTAATTAAAATACAGACATTCAGTATTTTAATATTTTTATGTTATGCAAATTGCATACATTTTGTATATATTGCTTGCATAATTAATTGAAAATTAATACATTGTAGGCGAAAATATTGCATACAATAACCTATATACCTGTATTATGAGCCAAGTTAATAAAGATACATCAGTCCGTGTAAAGGAGAGTACGAAATTTAGGCTTGATAAGTCTAAGGGTTCTAAATCGCATGATGCTTTTATCGCTGAAATGCTTGATTATTTTGATGCGACAGGTATCATGCCGCAGTCAAAAATAGCGTCTCCGGCTGTTACGGTAAAAGAACAGGCAAGCCGTGTGATAGAGGTTGTAAGAGGGGTGGAGAAAGCAACGAATACCAGACTTAAAAACATTGAACAGATGCTTCTCAGACTGGTTCCTGGACAAATGCCAGTGAATGAAAATACATCTTCTTCCATCAATCCGGATGAATTTATGCATCTCTCACAGGTGCAGGAATTGCTTGAAAAGGCTAAGGAGCAGGATAGGCTTATCGCAAACTATCGTGATGAAATAGACAAGCTCAGAACAGAGCTTGACAATGCTTCCGGTCACTCCGATAATCATCCGGAGGTCAATGTACACAAACTGCTTGAAGTGGTTGAACGTATCGACTCCATGAAGAAGATACCAACTTTCAATGATACGGTTTATGAGATTGACCGTAATTCATTTGACTTGTGGATTAAGAGATTTAAAGACGAACTTAAACGATGACTTTCTATGTTTGCCAAAGTACACCCGGCCAAAGATGTACAGAGCGGCAATACGGGTAGCTGCCACGATCTTGTACACTATTTGCAGAAAGAAGGTGATACAGGTCTTGCCTTCTTTTCTCATACCGATAATGATGTCAGTCCCGAAAAGGTTATAACCGATATAGACGGCAACAGAAGCAAACTCGGATCTGACGAAGCCAAATTCTATATGCTTTCGCTCAATCCGTCACAGGCTGAACAGGTTCACCTGATCGGACGTGAGGTAAACAGCCTTGAAGAACTGACTCCTGAAGAGCGTCAGGCTGTCTATCGCAAACTGGAGAAGTTTACACGGTCTGCAATGGATGAATATGCCCGTAACTTTCAGCGTGAAGCGGTCAAAGATGGGGGCGACCTGATGTATTATGCACGGATAGAAACAAAACGAACTTTCAGTTACTCGGATGAAGAAGTAAAAAAGGGGTTGGCTAAGATTGGTGATGTCAAGCCTGGTCTTAACCTGCATGTACACGTTATCGTTTCGCGTAAAAGCAAGAATGGCAAGGTTAAGCTGTCTCCGGCTGCCAAGTCTGCCGGTAATTCGTGGGAACTGGAGGGCAGAGGTACGGTTAAGCGTGGCTTTTCTCATGAGAACTGGAAGGTGAGTGTTCAGCAATGTTTTGACAGGGAGTTTCAGTATCAGGTCGTTCAAAGTGACTGTTTTGTGCGTCCGGCTGTTCCTGATACCATTTCTAATCCAGAATTAAGGTCTTTGCTCCAGCAGCAACAGTTCACGGCAGCCAACCAGATTGTGGCCGCCATGAAAGAACTGGGTTTCACACATCAGGTACGGCGTGGCGTACACACGTTTTCAAGACAAGGCGAGTCTTTTCAGGTTTCTCATAAAGAACTGAAAACATTTGAGTGTCCTTTGTCTGATGCACGGATTAGAGATATAGCGGACAGATTCGACCTTACACGTTACGAAGCTGATTCTTTACATTATCACGAAAATGGCTTGCAAGTCAAGAATATAGGTTTCGGTACTTATGTTAATGAAGGTCAGCAACAGAACAGGACGGTAAAACAGGTTTCATACCAGGTGATTTATGACGAACAGAATAAGGTTACCGTTTCCTTGGCTACCGTAAGACAGTTTGCCTATGACAACAAAATCAATCTTGTTAAGACAGAGCCGGAAGCGGAAAGTATTCTTAAAAAGTTGAAAAATAATGACTTGCGTAATTTGCTTTCTGATTATCGGTTTACTTCTGCCAATCAGATTGTGGTTGCCATGAAAGAACAGGGGTATGAGCATCGTGTCCGTAAGGGTGTCCATACTTTCTCCAATGACAGGCAAAAAGTCAGCATAAGGCATAAAGACCTGATGAAGTTTGCCAATCCTAAACTGGAGCCTGAGCGGATGACGGATATTATAAGCCGTTTCAATCTGTATAAATACAGGCTTGACGGTGTTTTCTATCACGAAAACGGACTGAAGGCTAAGAATATTTCATTCAAGACTTATAAAAAGGTTCCGATAGAAGAAGTCGGTGATGCAAAGGTTATAGCTATTTTGAATGATGATAATAACCTGAAGCCTGATAGGGCATCAGCTTCTTCCGCTCCTGAAGAGGCACAGAAGCCACGCTTTGCGAAGGTTCTCAAAGAGGTTTCCTATGATGTGCTGTTTGATGAACAGACAAAAACTTATCTGCCTGTATCTTCTATCCGTAAATTTGCCTTTGATAATGATATTGCCTTGATTGACCGTTTCAGACATGCCTATGCTGTTCCTAATCCTGATATGAGGGCATTGCTGGAGAATCCTGAATATACCACCCTGAAACAGATAAACAGGGCTATGAGAGATAGAGGCTATACGGTTGAGACGGATGAATCCGGCAACTACAGTTATACGAAAGATGGCTGTACGTTTTCCATTGATCGGCGTGACCTGTTGGCGTTTACCGGATATGCCAGAGATAATAATCGACAGACAAGCAGGCATGACAGGCAGCAGTCCACGAGTGCGGAAAAGGCGGCTGGTATGTTGGGCGGTTCGGTTGGTCACAAGGTGATAAACGAAATTCTTGGTGATAATTTCCGTACTGAACGCATGGTTGCCGGTAATGCCAAAAAGGTAGTGAGTGTTATAAAGAATCCGGCCAATCTTAAAATGATTCTGTTAAAGCAGATTGGCAGTTATCTGAATCCGTTTAAAGAGTTATAGCTTATGATGATGTATCTGATTGCGGCAATAGTCGTACTTTGCCTGGTTATCGCCCTGGTTCTTCTGCTTCCTTCTTCTGACAAGAAACAGAAGAAGGATGCGCAATACCGTTTTGAACTGTTTGCTGACGGTGGCAGACGTATCACCTTCGGTAATCCTTTCAATGGATTTCTCGTATATGGCGGCGCAGAGTCCGGAAAGACAAAATCCATCGGCAAACCGCTGCTGGAGCAGTTTGTCAAAAACCGTTTTGCCGGTTTTATCTATGATTACAAAGATTTTGACCTGACGCGCACTGCCTATAATCTGGTCAAGAAAAACCAATATCCTTATAAGTTCTATTATATCTCGTTTGTGGATATGGAGCGTACCCATCGCACCAATCCCATAGCTCCGGCAGTAGTCGGCAATGAGAGCCTTTTCTTACAGCTTATAAGTGACTTGTTGACGGCTTATATGGAGAAGGACAGCAAGAAAGATGAGTGGTTCGGGGGTGCGCTGGGTATCATGTGGGGCGTTTCCATACGCTTTTATCGTGATTTCCCGAAGTTGTGTACAATACCGCATATCGTTAACTATGTGTGTTCTGCCGGTACACAGAGGATAACGGAGTTTCTTAATGGCAGTCATGAGAGCAGGGCACTGGCCAAAGGTTTCCTTGATGCAGCAGACAGCCCTAAAACACAGGCTTCCTATCTAAGCTCACTGACACGAAACCTGGGTATCTTGGCTAACAATAAAGAGATAAGTTATGTCCTTACAGGCAATGACTTTCAGTATAACCTGCTTGACCCTGAAGATCCGAAACTGGTTGCCGTTGCCAACTCGTTTCAGATTGAGAGTCTTATCTCTCCCATTATCTCGCTCATGCTTTCCATCAGTTCCAGACGCTTTACGATGGCTAATAAGATTCCTTTTGTCTATGTGCTTGATGAAGCGACCACGTTCAGGATTGCTGACTTTGAAAAGATGCCGTCAGTCCTTCGTGAATACTTGTGTGCGTTTCTTGTGCTTACTCAATCTTCTGCTAAGATTGAGAAGCTGTACGGCAAGTATGACCGGAGCAGTCTTGAATCCAACTTCGGTAATGTCTTCTTTGGGCGTACCAAAGATGTTGAAGCCCTGAAGTCCTATCCGTTGGTTTTCGGCAAGCATGAGAAACAGAAAATTTCTCGTACTTCCGGCAGTGGTAGGGGTGGAGCGAACCGCAGCCGCACTGTATCGACACAAAAGGAGGATATTTACGACAGCAATTTCTTTACCTCACTGAAGCCGGGCGAGTTCGTGGGCAGTGCGGCACATTCAAACATGCCGAGCTTTCATCTTCGTTTCAAGATGTACAGCCAGCCGGAAGAACCTCTTCCCATAGTTCGTGCGGTTGTTCCTTCAGATATTGATGATAACTACAAGAAAATTATCAAGGATTTACAAAGTGTTTTTTGACTTATATTCCTTATATATGATATATATTTTTATGATTATCAGTATTGATTTACATATATGTTTTGACATTTTCCAATAATCTTGTGACTTGTACATGGTGTATGCACATGTAATATTAATCGCTAATTTAGGCAATAAATAAAATATTGTTTTCATGTTTTTTATTATTAATAGTTTATTGCCTTTAGTGAGGTTTGCATTCCTCATAAAGGAATGCAAATAAAAAAATTCTTAGGGATACATGAGTGACAAAACTCAACACCTCATTTTTCGTATGTGGAATCTCACATTTAATTCCCCAATAATGTAGAACAGGAGTGTGGAAATTCCACATTCCTGTTCTTTTTCTTGTATTTATGTAAAATGCTGAATGTTAGTGTATTTGGTAAAATATCTTTTAATTTGTCATTACAGGCACGGTTTTTGTACAATATTGTTATATAAGTACACTTTCGGTTGTGATTTTATCATTTCTGGTGGAGTATTTTATGTGTGAGTAAGAAAACCTAATACTAATCAAATACAAGAGCTTATGAACACAATTCTTACTGTATTCCTCCAGATAAGTGGAGGTCTGAGAACCGAAGTTAATTCTTTCCTTAGTGAGTATGCCGTTCCTGTGATTGCCATGCTTCTGATTGTCGGTGTAGGTATCGGTGTCGTGATGAACTACGACAAGATTATCGACCGTGACGGACAAGGCACACGCAAGGAGGGTATCGTTAATCTTCTTTGGGTAGTCGGCTATATCATTATCGGCCTGGCTATCATTGCTGCCGTCATAGCTCTGGTGAACAGTAAACTTAAAATGTCCCTGTAAATGGAATTTCAGGTGCGTAAGGGGCTGGAAACCCCTTTGAAAGTACATGGGATGAATACCAGATTCTTTCTTGTTTATTGTATTATTTTGGCTGTCCTGGTTCTGTTTATTGTGGGGTTTTTGACAAATGCCATGAGCGGAGAAGGTTCTTTCGTGATGTTTATAGTTGCTTTGATGGTGGGCGCACTTGTTTCTGTCTTCTTACGTGTGCTGTTTATCAATCTTTCCATTGAACGCAAATTCAATAAATTCAGAAAAAATATTTTCGTTATTTCAAACAAGGACTTGCTGCACAGCCTGTAAAACCAGAGGCTTATGAAAATTGCAGCAGCACAGGCTTATTGTATCCTTGATACAGTAGGCTCGGCTATTCTTACCAAATCCGGCGACATTTCTGTTGTTTATCTGATGGAGCTGCCTGAAGCATATTCGCTTGACACTGCCGACCTGGAGCAGAGACACAATGAGTTCTTCAGGGCGTTTCAGTATGTGCGTAATGGCTTTATCCATAAACAGGATATATTCTTACGCCGGAAATTCAAATCCGATTATGTGATAGAGGGTGATACCTATATCCAGAAAGCTGAACGCAGATACTTTGAGGGCAGAGAATACCTTCACCATTTCTGCATCCTTTCCTTTACACTCTCGTCACTCTCCAGTCTGGAGAAGGCTTATCAGGCTAATCCGTTGGATTACCGTGAGAAACTGACGAAAGCCGACAAGGACAGGCTTTCTGAGTTTCTTGAAGCGGTTGAAAGTGCCGTTTCCATCATACGCAACATCAGAGGCACACAGATAAGGCCCCTGAGTGTGGCAGAGATAAAACAGCATGTCTTCCGTTTCGTTAACGGATTCCATGATGATGAAGGTCTGAGAGACATACAGTGTGCCGATATGATACGTATCGGACATAAAAAAGGTGTTTTCTTTTCCGTTTGTGATGAACGCTACTTGCCTGACCGTATGAAAACATACGTTACAGACAGTACGCTACAAGAGGCTAACAGCAGTCTTTATATGTCTATGCTCGAAAGGCTGGGCGTTCATCTTCCTTGTTCACATGTCATAAACCAGATATGGCGGTTTGCCGGTAGCAGTTACCGTGACGAACTATCCGAGAGGGTGAGACTCTTCGGCAGATACCGTGAGTTTGACAAGGCTATCAAAAGCCGTTATGAAGGTCTGGCTAACTATGAACAGGAGATTATCAACGAAGAGAATGTACTTTGTAAGACACATTTCAATATCATGCTGCTTGAAGATGAAGACGCGGTTCTTGACCGCTGTATCGAGCAGGTGAAGATGATCTTTACCAATGCCGGGTTTAAATATTATATCCCTTCTTATGAAGGTCTTTATAATATTTTTATCGGTTCGGTTCTTGGACGTGAAAACTGTCTGGATGATGACTTCATGTTCCTCTCTGATTTGCACTCCTCACTTTGTATGGCGATAAACTATACTACTTTCAGAAGTGATAAAGAGGGTATTCTTTTTAATGACCGCCTGTTTCAGGCTCCGGTCAGAAAAGATATTTGGGATGCCTCTAAAAAACGTATTCCTGCACGCAACATGATTGTGGCGGCAAGTACCGGTGGTGGTAAATCGGTGGTTTCTCTTAATATCATTCAGCAGTGTATTGAGCAGAATTACAAGCTGATTGTGGTTGAGTTCGGTAAAAGTTTCTACCAGCTTTCCCAACTATATAAAGATAAGTCGCTGCACATTGATTATGACGGTACTTCACCACTGGGTATAAATCCTTTTTATACGGGCGGTGTACAGCCTGATAACGAGAAAATAAAGACGCTAGTTAATCTTGTGCTGAAGTTCTGGCGTACCAAAAGCATTATGGAAGACACTAAACAGGTCGTTTCCCTTACAAAGATTATCCGTCAGTATTACGAGGATAAGACAGACGGTCATTCTTTCCCTGACTTTTACGATTATGTGAGGCAGCAGGGGCACAGCCTGTATGACAGGCTGAATATCCTTCCTGAATATTTCGATATAGACAGCTTTCTGCACGTGTGTTCCGAGTTCATGCCGGGGGGCTTCTATGAGAATGTTTGCAGACATTCCCCACTGGAGAATGATATGCAGAACCGTGATTTTATTGTCTTCGAACTTACGAAGATAAAGAAAGACCCTTTCCTTATCTCCGTGATTATGACTATCCTTTTTGATACCATTGAAAACAAGATTCTTTCCGACAGGTCGGTGCGTGGTATGCTGATCTTTGACGAATACGCCGAAAGCCAGTCCATCAAAGATACGTTTTCAGGTGCCGATATCCATTCTACGGTTGCTTTCTGTTACCAGAAACTCCGTAAGGAGAATGGGGCTGTGGGCACAATCGTTCAGTCTATGGCACAGCTGCCGGACAATGAATATACTAAGGGTATCATTGCCAATACGCAGCTTCTTTATGTGCTTCCGGCCAATGAGGTGGTATATGACCAGACAATCGAGGCGTTCCATATCAAGAACCGGAGTCATATTAACCTGATGAAGTCCATACGCAATGATTTTACGGGCACAAGACCGTACTCCGAAATCTTCCTGAGATTTATGGATAACTACGCTACTGTGGTGCGCCTGGAGCTTTCTCCTGAAAAGCTGCTGGCTTTTCAGACGGATGGCGAGAAATGGAACAGGTTACAGGAGATATACAGAGAGGTCGGCAGCCTGGAGACAGCTATCGAACAGTATAAACAGTTAAAACACAAAGACTATGAGACGGATTTTTCTATGTAGTGTCATCATGACGTTCTGTTTGGCCACACCTGCCTTTTCTCAGTTTGTGGTTTCAGACCCGGCACTGACACAACTTTCACAGATAACGTGGGCGAAAGAACTCGAACAGGCTTACGAACAGTTTAAGGTTTTGGATAACTCACGCAATATATTGACCGAGAGCCTGGACCTGTACCGTAAGGTGAGTGGTCTTATCCAGAACTCCAAAATGGTGTTGAATGTACTGAAGCTTCAGGGCGAAATGCTGAAGATTTCAGCAACCGAGTGTTCACGTACAGACATCTATACGCAGGAGGGGTATAATGCCTATACCAAAGTGCTCAATGATATTATGGAGGAGAGTATTACATCCTTTGACCTTTTACGCACCATCATTTCGCCGGATCTGAAAATGACGGACGGTGAAAGGTTGAAGATAATAATTGACCTTGATGCAAAGCTCAGGGCACAGCAGGACAAGCTGCTTGACGAGAGGGCAAGGTTCAATACCGTTAATGATGCAATAAAGCGGATAGCTGCACTTAAATCTGGTAAATCGTAAGCCTATGGAAGTGATTGATAATGTTATACAGGCGTATGAAGCCGTTAAATTAAATGATGTCAGCAAGGGCATCATTGCCTTGTGCACTTTTGTGGCGATTATTATTGTTATCCAGAAGTTTGTTACCGCATGGAAAGAAGCCTTCAGTGAAGGTGACAGACCGGCTGACATGAAACAGTTCTTCAAACTGTTTTATATCTATATCTATGTGTTTGCCATTATCATGGCGGCTCCCTTTGCCTTTACTATTGTTGAAACGGCTCTGGGCAATATTCAGAATGAACTGATAGAACACTATCAGGAAGATGTCGATCTGAGCATAGACGAAGCCATTGCTACTTTCACAAGAGATTATATCGAAGAGGTTAACAGACGTAGCAACTGGGTGGGCAAACAGATTGACGAGGTGATAGCCCTTCCGTTTAATATTGCGGTTTATACCGTTCTTCTGTATGCGACTAAGTATATTTTCTTCTTCTTCGCCGCTGCAAGGTATCTGTATCTTATCCTGCTGGAGATTGTTACACCGATTGCGATTATTCTCTTTCTTGACGAGAAAACCAGGCATTATACACATGCCTACCTGAAAAATCTGTTTGTCTGTTATATGATGATCCCGGCTTTCCTGATTGCAAATGCGCTTGGTTCCGTCATTTCTGAAAATGTCATGCAGATGTGCGGACAGAACAAATATACGATGTTGGGATTGCTTTTTGCATTTGTCTTCAAACTGTTCCTGTTTGCCAAGAGTGTGAAGTATTGTCGTGAACTGTTTTAAATCCTGCTGATTATGAACAAAGATGATATTTTAAAAGAATTTGATACGCTGGCTGAAACCAAGCGTAAAGGGGCTGTCAACCTCAAACTGTGTCTGGGTTTTGCTTTGCTGGTGGTTGTGCTGGTTCTGGCATGGGGGCTGACTGTTAACTTCTCCGCACTGAATAAGGTTGTAGTAGTCGAACGCTCCGGCGAATACCTGAAAACTCATGCCGAAGATGCAGAAGACCTTTTTATCGCACTGGTCAAGAATACATGCTCCGAAGCCACCCGTTATGCCAACAGCTTTGACAGGCTCAATATGAAACGTAATCAGGCTCATGCCGCTTTTTATATCAATAAAAATGATCTGAATGCCATATTCTCCAAATATTATAACGATAAGGCTTATTCTGATGCCGTTCAGAACGGTGCGGTGTATAAATGTGAGCTTGACAGTGTGCAGCGTATTGCCGGTGATAACGAGCCTTATCAGGTTGAGTTTTCTTCCACACTTACCATTCATAGTGTATCCGGACAGAAACTTAAATTCCTGATACGCACAAGAGGTGAGCTTGTCAGAACAACACCGCAGTTCCCGGAGAACGTGACAGGGTTTTTCTTCAGCCAGTTCTTGCAGCAGATTATACGGATAGAACAACCGCTTAAACAGTGAGCCTATGGATAAGACGACTAAGACAAAGATTATCGTTTTCGCTTCATTCGGCATTTTTGTACTGTTGGTTTTGGTGATTGTCATGGCTTTAAGCGGTTCTGATGATGATGAGAATATGCAGGATGTCAATACCTCTTTAAGGGCACAGCAGCAGAGTGATTTCACCATAGACGATATGATGAGTTCTGAAGCCAAGCCTGAATATGAGAACTTTTCCGATAAGGTCTATCATGAGAGGGCAGAAGGGGTTTATACAGAAGATCCTGAAGTCCTTGCACTTCAGCAGCAGCTGAGAGCTAACCAAAGGGCTGACAGCATGGCTAAGGCGGCTCCGAAGCCTAAGACGGTGAAGAAGAAAACGGAGAAATCGAAAACCAAACCGGCACCTGAACCCGAAAACAAACCTGCTGCGAGCAGATTCTTTTCCGGAGATAAACCTCAGAATACGGGTAATACCATCGAGGCGATCGTTTCAGGTGACCAGAAGATTACTTCCGGCAGTGTCATAAAGTTGGTTACACTTCAAGAGATGCAGCTTCCTAATGGATTGCTGCTTGACAAGGGTTCGGCACTTTTCGGCACGGTCAAACTTGACCAGGACAGAATCAATATCGCCATTGAATCCGTCAGGGTAGGCAACAGCATCTACGAGCTTAAAAAGACCGTCTATGATCAGGATGGCTTGCCCGGTATATATGTGCCGCTGAATATAAAGGCTGAAGCAAGCAAGGAGGCGGCTGATGAAGTGGTGGGTGACCTGAATACGGGTATCTATGGCACAGATGTGTTGAGTACAGGTGTTAACGCCGTCAGCAATGCCGCAAAAAGCGTGCTCCGTAAGAAGAACAACCAGATTGTCGTTACGGTGAAGTCAAACTATAAACTTTATTTGAAATGAAAGCACTTTTCTTGAATATAATCCTTCTGATTGTGGCTGTATCGGCTACAGCGCAGATACGCCCGGTTGAGAGTCTGCCCATCGCAGTAAATTATTCCAAAACCATACATCTGATTTTTCCTTCAGCGGTGAAATATAGTCAGGCGGTTACTGATTTTGTGGCGGTGGATAATCCGGAGAATGTACCGCATATTCTCCGTATCAAGGCGAACAGTAAAAGCTTCAGCAAGCAGACTACCGTTAGCGTGGCGACTGAAGGCGGCTTTTTCTATTCCTTCAATGTGTCCTATGCTGACAGTCTTGAACAGACAAACTATTTCCTTCCTGGCATGACAAGCATAAATCCTGATACGGTTTTTATCAATGAGGTTTCACAGACTCACCTCATTGCTCCCGAAAAGGTGATTTACATTGATTACGGTGATACCTGTATCAATGTCAGTAAGGCTGAGAATACGGAAAATATTATCCGTATGATAGCACGTACAGGCAGCGTGCAGCAGTTCCCAAAGCAGACCAATGTCTCGTTTGCTACCGAAAGCGGCAGGTTCTTTACATTCAATGTCGATTACCGGGATAAACCGGATGCTTTTGTATATGAAGTGGGCGAGAAAAAGCCGGAGAAAAAGGCGAATGTGATTCTTACTGACAATATCATCCCGGCTGGTGAACGTGACGATGTGATGAACAGGGTATATAACGCACGCCGGCAGATTTTCAATAAGGGTATTGTTCGCAATAAGATAGTGTTCTCACTCAATAACCTGCATATTTACGATAATCTGCTGCTTTTCACTTTTGAGATTGAGAACAAGAGCCGTCTTCCTTACGACATAGACTATATCCGGTATTATATCGTTGACCGTAAGACTGCGAAGCTGACAGCATCCCAGGAGGTTGACCAGCAGGCTTTGTTCTCCGAAAACTACGCTCCTCGTATCGAGGGCAACGACAAGATGAAGTATGTGATTGCTTTTGATAAGTTCACTATTCCTGATGACAAGTTTTTCCGTATCGAGATAAACGAAAAAAACGGTGGCCGTCATGTTCTTTTTGACCTGGAGAACAGCGATATCGTAAATGTGTCGGAGCTTTAGCGTGGCTTTGATTGTGCTGTTTTCTCTTTCTGCATCCACAGCACAGGATAAGCGCACACTGGTGGCAGAGGTGTTGCAGACTGCACGTGATTTTAAACAGGTCGCTCCCGTGTGGCATATTATAAGCCGTCAGGAGGATATTTTCAGGTTTGTACCGTCTGTGGCACCGCTTAAAGAGAATTACCGTATATCCGACAGGTTCGGATATCGGGTGCATCCGGTCAGCGGTAAACGTACCTTTCATGCCGGGCTTGACATGGCGGCTGAGTATGCGGCCACTGTACATGCCGCAGCCGATGGCACGGTTTCCTTTTCCGGCAATGTGCCCGGTTATGGCAAAACGGTTGTTATAACACACCGCTTCGGTTTCAAGACACGTTATGCGCATCTTACGCATATTTACAGACGCAAGGGTGCAGTGGTCGCGAAAGGTGATGTTATCGGTTTTGTGGGCAGTACAGGCTTGAGTACAGGCAATCACCTTCACTATGAGGTGATAAAAAATGACAGAATGATAAACCCAATAAATTTCATATATGGAACTGACGAATGAATTAAAGGTCGAACGCATCCGCTTACAGCTTACAGCCAAAAGCGTAGCTGAAATGATGGGCATAAGCCGACAGCAGCTTTCCAATATCGAGCAGTCAGATAACCTGCCCGTGATGGTGAAGTATATCGCTTTCCTGAGAAGCAGGGGAGTAGATTTGAATGATTTGTTTGATAGAATAACCAAGTTTTAAATTTTAAGCCTATGAGAAGTCTTATTTCTGCACTGTTCTTTATGCTGGCTTTATCTGCCTGTGATAACGAACTCAATCTGATAAGCCGTGACTTTTCCGTTTCACTCAAAAGCATTGACGGTGGGGCGGCTGCGGTCGGCAAGGCTGTGAACTGTACGTTTTCCGTTAATGGTCTTGATCCTGACAATGGCGACCAGCTGCTTACCATGTTTGACATAGAGGGTGGCAATGGCGTGATCATCGTTGATAACAGCGAATATTCGCCCGGTGAGTCTTTTGAATATGATTATAAGACGAATGGCAAACTCTCTTTTGATTTTGTCCCGACAACGGCAGGAGCTATGAGCCTGAAGATGTCCGTTGCCAGCGAAATGGTGACAAGGGCTGACAGCGTGAGGCTTGATGTTTCTACTCCTGATATGAATGTGGAGTTCCAGAATGTGCCTGATATGGTCAGCCTTTCCGATAATGTGGAGTTTAACCTTTTGCTTGCTACAGACCAGTATGGCGTAAAGGCTTCCGCACGGTTTGTAAAGGGTAAGGGGCAGGTTTATATTTCCGGATATGACGCTACACGTGACGAGGGTGTTGCGCTTGAACACAATAATCTGGTGGTGTTCATGCCTGAGAGTACAGGCGAGACATTGATTGAGTTTACCGTTTCAAGCCGGTACGGTTTGCCGGTGAGAAAACAGATTACCATACAAGTAAATCCGTAATTCTATGAAAAAGCTGTTTTTTATAAGCTGCCTGTTGTGTCTGACTGCTGTTTGCAGGGCACAGTATATCGGCAGCAACTATTTGAACATGAAAGTTGATTATGTGGTGGACGAAAGCCAGGTACAGGGTACGCTGGGCTATGGCAAAGTCTTTAAGACTTTCAGGGTGGGGGCTAACCTCAATTATCGTAACCTGAACCGTGAACAGGTTCAGGCGAACACCGTAACAGTCGGTCCGGAGTTCGCTTACTGGCTCCTGAAGGGACGCAAGTTCTCCTTACTGGGTGTGGCTTCCGGTACAATCGGCTATCAGCGGACTAAGACGAAAAGCGAACTGATTTATCTGGAGCGTAGCCGGGCATTTGTCTATGGTTATGAAGTGGGCATAAGACCTGAAGTCTTGCTGAGCCATAAGGTTGCTCTTTTTGCCGAATATCGGTTTGAGATGTTGTTTAATTCAATCCTTCGCAACAATAACCACATCGGTTTGGGTTGCGTGGTTTATTTATAAACTTAAATAATTGAAGGTATGAGAAAGTATTTGTATTTGTCGGCCGTATGCGTGTGCATGGCATTGTGTTTCGTCGGTTGCAGCAAGGACGACGACGAACCGGGAGGAAAAGGGGCGATGTATGAGGTAACGATCGAGCAGTCGGGAGATTTCCGCAGCTTCATTAAGTCGGTCGTGGTAGTCGCCAACGGTACGCGGTTGAAAGACGGGGCGACGGGGGAAAGCCTCGCAAGCCCGGTGATTCTAAGCGATGAAGAACTGGCCGTCGAAAAGGTGACGTTAAGCACGACGGGAAAGGCGATCGAGTTTGCCGTTTCCGGTGGTGTCGTGGACGGAGAGGACGGCGTTGTGAACGAGCCGATGCAGTGGGTAGTGACCGTTTACAAAAACGGAAAGGAGATCGAGAAAAAGAGCCTTGTTTTCCGGGACGGGAAGGAGATAAGTACGGATGATCTTAATCTGTATTATAATTGACGTGACGGCCTGAATGTCCCCCGGATGAATGTTCGGGGGATTCTTTTTCTTTTGGGCGTTCCCGTGGGACGGTCGGGCTTTACGCTCCAAGTCCTCGCCTAAAGGCTGTGGGCTTTACTCTGCAATCCCTAACGCATGGCTGAAAACTCCTCTTGCCGGTGGTGTTCTTCTTCATACAGCCTCATGCGTTCTTGTAATGCTTCTTTTAAATTGTCGCTTTTTTTCAGTCCGAGTTTGGCACGTATGTTCGCTCGTTGGCTGGTTATGTTTCCGCTACTCCGATGTAATAATTCGCATATTTGGCTGACGGTCTTGTCTTGCAGTATTAAACGGCAGATGTTTAATTCGGACGGGGATAAATTGGGATATATTCTCCTGATTGTATCAAGTTTACTTTTTTCCTTTTTCTGGTATGCGGCAAGGGCTGTAAAAAGATTTTCTTTGGATTGTTCCCCTATTATGTTTAACAGGGAGCTTGTCTTTTCTTCCGGGTTATTCTCGCTTAACAACTCGGCGAACGCGAATAGTTCTTCCTTTTTCATTTGGAGACGTTTCAAAAGCATTTCCTCTTCCTCTTTTAGCAAGTTGCTACTTTTTAGCAAGTTGCTGATATTGCTGTGTATGGATCTTCCTAATAAGGGGATCATGGTGTATATGATGATGACCAATGGCAGATAACTGTATAGGAACGGTTCGTCGGTGATAAGTGTGCAGATTGTATAGGAAGCTATGGTAAGGGAGGACAATAGGATGGAGATCTTACTCATATAGGCACAGATGGAAAGCATGATAAATAAGATAGAGAGAGTAAGGTTACTCATTATCAATGCTCTTTGATAACTATATTCATATCCGCTACATATTGAGCAATAAATTATCTCGATAAAAATCTCGATATGTATGGCTATCAGTATAATGGAAAAGGTCGTGGTCAGATTTACTCTCTTTTTAAAATAAGCGAGAGTACACATAATGATAAACAGGAATAATGCGCTGTTAATATAATAAAACTGTTCATTGGGAAATGGAACTGAAAATATGTATATGGGTGCGCATAAGGCCAGCATGAGCAGGGATAGATGAAAGACACGTTTTTGTTGATACGTTATTATCTTTTCTCTTTCTTTTTTGTCGTAAGTTTGAGTTTTTATTGAACTTAGAAAAGTGGCGGCTTTTGTGCTGATTTTCATGTGTTTTATTGTTTTAAGTGTTATTAAGTATGATGTTTCCTGCAAAAATAACTGTTTTTTTTTTTTTTTTGTATGCTTAAGTACTTTTCTTTATGATGTTAAGTATTTTTAATTGTTGTGTAAGCATGATTGGCTGCTGTGGTAAGTGTTGTAGCTGTTGTGTGGTTGTCTTTTTAAGTATTTATAAGTTTGAAATACTTGTTTTTTGCTTTGGGAGCTGGTTTATAGGTATGTATTTTTGCGGTCGAAATTCAAGGGGTGTAAAAGCCTGGGTTTGGATTGTCATATTAACAAATGATTAAATGACGAAAAGATGTTTTTTTTATATTAAATGTGTATTGTTCGTGCTCGTGTTGAGTATAAGCGGAGAAATATCCGCTCAGGAGAAGCGTGATTCGGTAAGGATCTATTTTCATCAAGGAAAGGTAAATATAGATACATGTTTACTTGACAATGGGAACGAGATGGAGCGGTTTGCTAAAATCTGTTCCGCATTGAACGACTCCGTCCGTCTTATCAGGAAAATTCAAATAATAGGAGGAGCTTCCCCGGAAGGAGGGGGGCTGTTGAATGGAAGGCTGTCTGAAAAACGAGCAGAGGTTTTGTGGCGGTATATATCACCTTATATAAAGATTCCGGTATTGGAGAGGGATTTTCATTTTTCGGGAAGCGACTGGAACGGACTTATAACGATGGTGAGAGCGGATGTGAATGTTCCGGAGAGGGAGGATGTCCTTCGTTTGTTGGAGAAGATCGTCCGTTTGGAAAACCAGGACAGCCCTTATTGGGGGGGAGAACTGAAAAGACTGAAAGGGGGGAGGCCATACTCATATTTGTATAAATTCCATTTTCCGAAACTTCGTTCGTCGATGGTGAAAATATGCTATGATAGTGATCCGATAAATCCCGTCAGAGATACGGTATATATACATACACGTGATACGTTGTGCATCCATGATACCGTTACCGTCATAGCTCCGGTAAAGAAACGGCCGTTTTGCATGGCGGTGAAAACAAACTTGCTTTATGACGCTGTTTTGATACCTGACATCGGGGTTGAGTTCTGTTTGGGGAAGAACTGGTCTGTGGCCGGGAATTGGATGTATGCCTGGTGGAAAAGTGATCGGAAGCATAATTATTGGCGTATCTATGGGGGAGATGTGGAGTTGCGCCGCTGGTTCGGTCGGAGAGCGGTGGAAAAACCGTTTTCCGGGCATCATGTCGGATTGTACGGGCAGATCGTCACCTATGATTTCGAATTGGGTGGGAAAGGTTACTTGGGGGATAAATGGAGTTACGGGGGAGGCGTGGCTTACGGCTACTCGTTACCTGTGGGACATCGGTTCAATGTGGATTTCACGTTGGGAATCGGCTACCTTGGAGGATCGTACAAGGAGTACATCCCTTTGGACGGTCACTATGTATGGCAGACCACTAAAAACCGCCGCTGGTTCGGCCCGACCAAGGCGGGTATCTCTTTGGTGTGGTTGATCGGGCGGGGGAATTATAGCCGGAAGAAAGGAGGCAGGCAGTGATACGGATACGCTTTAGTCTGGTGTTCATATTTTTATGGATAGGACTGACGGCTTGTGAGCATAAGGATTTATGTTACGATCATCCGCACTTTGCCACGGTGCGGGTAATATTCGACTGGACCAAGATTTCCAATCATGACAAGCCTGAAGGCATGAGGGTCGTATTTTATCCGACCGACGATGAAAGCAACACGTGGATATTTGATTTCCCCGGAGGAGAGGATGGGGAAGTGGAGCTTCCCGAGAATGATTACCGGGTAATTTGCTTCAACTACGATACCGACGGGATGGTTTGGAAAGAAAACGGCAGTTACACGCTTTTTACTGCCGATACGCGTGATGTTCGGTCGCCGGATAACCGGACAATGGCCGTCACCCCACCTTGGCTGTGTGGCGACCATATAGACGAAGTTATCCTCAAGGACATTCCGGGAGGAAGCGCGGAGATAGTACGGCTGACTCCCGTAAACATGGTATGTCACTACACGTATGAGGTGAACGGTCTTCGGGGACTGGACAGGGTGGCGGATTTGCGGGCCGCTCTTTCCGGCATGTCCGGCTCGCTTAACATGTCCGGCGACAGTTTGCCCGCCGGTCTTTCGGAGAGCCTGCTCTTTGATGGAATGGTTTCACGGAATCAGATTATAGGCGGATTCTATACGTTTGGACATTCCGCACTTGAAGGAGAGCCCAATGTTTTCCGGCTGTATCTCAAGAACCGTTCCGGCAGCATGTCTGTATTGGAACAGGACGTGAGCGGCCAAGTGCATGATGTCCCGGTAGTGGGGCATGTCGGTGATGTGCATCTGGTGTTGAATTTTGATTATGAGGTACCATCCGAGCCGGGAAGTGACGGTGCGGGATTTGATGTGGACGTTGATGATTGGGATGATGTGAATATGGATATAGTGTTGTAATCGAGTTTTATTAATTATATTTATTAACAATTTTCATTTTATGAAAAAAAGTACAGTAATGCTTGGGGCAATCTTTGGAACATTGTTGATGGGTTGCTCAGACGAGGAGATTGCGAATGTGGAAACCTCCTCACGAAATGCGATTGGTTTTAACGTGTTAAGTAATGCGGCGGAAACGAGGGCTACCCCTACTACCAACACCAACTTGAAGAACACCGATTTCGACGTGTTCGCTTTTACGGCGGATGGTACTGCCTTCATGGGAAAGGTAGACACGGATTTTGGACATGACGGAGTGAAGATCGTGTACAAAAATGGTAAGTGGGATTATGACGATGCGAACGACCTTCGTTATTGGCCTAACGAGGCTTTGGACTTTTACGCGTTCAATCCCGGAACGGTTAGTGAAGACATGATGGTGAATTATATGTGGGAAGCCTCCGGGACTGTCCAAAAGATAAGTTATACCTGCATCGATGAGTATGGAGCCGGTACTCATGAAAACTACGACGTGATGTATGCCATGGCCAAAGGCCGGACAAAAGACATGAACAACGGAGTAGTGAAATTTAACTTCAAGCATATTCTGTCACAGGTCGTATTCAAAGCAAAGACCGAATATGCTAACATGGAGGTGGACATCAAGGACATCAAGATTTATAATATCAAATTTAGCGGCAACTTCACATTGCCTAAGACAGACGAGGAAACGGGAAGTTGGAATTCGCCTGATTTAACACATTCATTCCCATATACCGTAGTGCAAAACACAAACATCACGGTCAAAGGTAATGACCCAGTTACCAATATTACCACAGATACTCCTATGCTGAATATACCACAGGAGCTGACTGCTTGGAAAGTTTCCGGAGACAGCAAAACCAAGGAGCAGGCCGATAATGCGAAGCAATGTTATCTGGAGATCGCCTGCAGAATCCGGCAGTCCGGAGCTTATCTGTTGGGTTCAGCAAGCGAATACAAAACAATTTATGTTCCGTTCGGAGATACATGGGAACAGGGCAAGCGTCATATCTACACGTTGATTTTCGGTGGTGGTTATGATGATCAGGGAGAGGCTGTGTTGAATCCGATCCAGTTTGATGCAGAGACAACAGGCTGGGTTGATGCAGATAAAGACGTAAACGTCCAACCTTAATCCAAACGTTTATTAATATCGTACCCGTTGGCAGGTTAAACATACGCAAGATTAACCCTGCCAACGGGTTTTTTATAGGGAATCGCATTTTCAATATACTTTTTGATGTGTAGGGGTGCTTTTTGCGTACCTTTTTCCTGGAGAATTTCTTTTGTGGAGTGTTTGCCCTGTATATTCCCGATACGCTGTTATAGCAGGGAACTGTTTTTATCCAAGTAGTCAGATATAGCCTCTTGCAATACCGATTTTAGCGAATCGCCTTTGCGGATCGCGATCAGCTTTAAGTTCTGGTGATAGGTTTCGTCCATGACAAAATTACAATGCACGGTTTTCGCTTTCTTCGGCTTTTGAGCCTCTTTTTGCCCGGCCGTGGATTGGATCAGGCTGTCTAATCCCCCGGTCAGCCCGGCCGACATACTGTTTTTTAAATCGTTCTTCTTTGCCATATGGTTACTTTATTTCTGTTAGCAGTTCGTTACATACCTTCTCGTAGTCCTCTGCCCCGGCAGATTTTGGGGCATAGTGAAAAATATCCTGCCCTTGTGTCGGGGCTTCGGCCAGCGTAATGGCGTTGCGTATATGGGTGCTGAACACTTTGCCCTGGAATGTTTCCTGTACCAGTTCCGAAACGCTCTTGTTCAGGTTCTTTCTTCCGTCGTACTGGGTTATCAGAACCCCGGCTATCGAAAGATCCGAGTTCAAACGTTGCTGCACCTTGTGGACGACCTGCATAAGTTTGGCCATTCCACGCATTGCCAGGAATTGAGCCTGAACCGGGATAATCAACCGATCCGAGGCCGTCAGTGCGTTAAGCGTGAGCAGCGACAGCGAGGGGGGGCAGTCGATCAGGATATAATCGAATTTTTCCTTTTGGCCCTTGATAAGGTGGGCTAAGATAAGTTCCCGCCCGGCCTCGTTGATTAACTCCGTTTCAACGGCCGAGAGATCCAGGCAGGAGGGAACGACTCTAAGACCGTCCTTATGCTCGTAGATCGGCAGGTCGTATTCGCCTTTCATCGCGCCGTAGATCGTTTGGGGAAGCTCCGCGGAGAAGCCCAGCGATTCGGTCAGGTTGGCCTGCCCGTCAAGGTCGATCAAAAGAACCTTGTACCCTTTTTGACGTAACGCACCGCCCAGGTTGATCGTGGTTGTGGTCTTTCCTACTCCCCCCTTGTGATTCAATACGGAGATTACTTTTGCTTTGCTCATAAATTCAGTTTTTTAAATGGTTGTCATGTCCGCAAATATAGTTAAAATACTAATATACTAAAATACTAAAAGTAGTATTTTTCGTTTTTTGCGTGTTTTTTGTGCCGATCGGGGAAGCGTACCGAAATAAATCCTGTTTCCGTCTTTCGGTACGTTTTGTTTCTGTACCGGAATTAATCAAAGATTAGAATAACCATAAATGTTTTTATACGTTAATCATACGTATGTATATATGTATATATTTGTTTTTGAGTATCTTTGTGTGCTATAAATAAAAAATAAAAGACATGAGCACTTATTCGTATAAAAATCCGAAGTTTATAAATTCCCCTAAAGGGGTGGTTGAAGTTGTAGAAGTGATTTATGACGGCAAAGATGATCCGGCCTATTCACTGGCTATTATTAAATGGGAAAATACCTATAAATTAGGTATTCGTTGGAACATCGCTTATAGTGAATGGGACGATTACCGCAAACAGAACGGGCAAGATGAATGTATAGGTAATCCACAGTCGAGAGGTATTCCCACCTGGTTTGTTTTGCCCGATGATATGATGTTTGGTGAGAAGTTCAGCGGTGCGATGCAGAGGCTTGATGAATTAAGAAAAGGTAAGTAAGCAATGGAACAGGGAGAAATCATATTATACCAGCCGGATGAAGCGGTCAAGTTGGAAGTGAGGTTGGAAGATGAAACCGTTTGGCTGACACAAGAACAAATAGCCGACTTGTTCGGGACTAAAAGGCCAGCTATTACCAAACATTTGAACAACATTTACAAAAGCGGCGAACTTGATATAGATAGCACATGTTCCATTTTGGAACATATGGGTAATGACGGCAAACAGAGATATACTACTAAATATTATAATCTTGATGCGATTCTGTCAATAGGATATCGGGTTAATAGCAAGAACGCAACCCTTTTTAGGAAATGGGCGAATAGTGTATTAAAGGATTATCTTTTAAAGGGGTATTCCATTAATAAACGTTTGTCAGAACTTGAAAGGACTGTCGCTCAACATACCGAGAAGATAGATTTTTTCGTGCGTACTGCCTTGCCCCCGGTCGAAGGCATTTTTTATAACGGCCAGATTTTCGATGCGTACAAGTTCGCCACCGATCTGGTAAAGTCGGCCAGGCGTTCGATCGTGCTTATCGACAACTATGTGGACGAAACGGTCTTGCTCATGTTGAGTAAACGCAGCGTCGGTGTCTCGGCCACCATTTACACACAGCGTATCACGCAGCAACTCCAACTTGATCTTGACAGGCATAACAGCCAGTACCCACCTATCGACATCAGGACGTACCGGGACAGTCACGACCGTTTCCTGATCGTTGATGAAACGGACGTGTACCATATCGGAGCCTCGTTAAAGGATCTGGGGAAAAAGATGTTCGCTTTCTCAAAGCTGGATATTCCGGCGGCTGTGATAACTGACCTGTTATAATATCCCTTGTCTTATGAATGTGGTTATCTATTCACGTGTAAGCTCGCAGTCGGCCAGGCAATCGACCGAACGGCAGGTTGTCGATCTGGAGAGGTTCGCAGCCGGACGGGGGTACGAGGTGACGGCGGTCTTTGAGGAAAAGATAAGCGGACGAAAGGCCAATATCGAACGCCCGGTTTTAAGCCGTTGCCTGGAATACTGCACAGATCCGCAGAACCGGGTGGATATGCTGTTGCTGACCGAGATCTCACGCCTGGGGCGTTCCACCCTGGAGATACTAAAGGCACTCGATACGCTGCACACGCATAAAATATGCGTGTATATCCAAAACTTGAACCTGGAAACATTACGGCCGGACAAGACGGTAAACCCCTTGTCCTCTCTGATTACTACCCTATTGGGGGAACTGGCCGCAATCGAACGCCAGGGGATCATTGACCGCCTTAATAGCGGACGGGAGTTGTACATCCAGAAAGGGGGCAGGCTGGGACGGAAGCCGGGAAGCCGGAAAACGGCCGAACAGAGGAAAGAGGAATACCGGGAGGCGATCGCCTTGTTGAAGAAAGGCTACTCGATCCGGAACGTGGCGAAGCTCACGGGAAAGGCCGTTTCGACGATACAACAAGTAAAAAAAGACTTCATTAATAGCTGATTATCGGAACAAATATTGTATTTTTGCAACAAATACGAGTAAATGCACGTAATTAAAAACGAGTATTTGCGCGTGCCTAAAAACGAGTATTTGCACGAAAATAATCAGAATCTAAATAAAAACGGTTATGGCAACAATGGCGGAGAAAATGGCGGCTTCACTGGAGGAATTAAGAAAGCTCCAGGAGAAAGACCGCTGTGTCGTCCTGCAAGGGACGGCCGAGATAGGGAGGACGCATTTAACCCGGCTGTTGGATAACGGCTGGTTGCAGGAAGTAATGAAAGGCTGGTATATTGCGGCCAGGCCGGGAACAGAGGGGGATACGACGGTCTGGTACACCTCATTCTGGTATTTTATTGCGAAATATGCGGCCGTCCGGCTGGGGGAACGGTGGTGTTTGACGGCCGACCAGTCGTTGGATCTGTATTCGGGGAAAACGACCGTGCCCGTACAGGTGGTTATCAAATCGCCGAAAGGCCATAACAACACGCAAAAGCTGATGTATGATACCTCGCTTTTGGTGTTTCAAAGCGAGATCCCGGATCAGGTATATAAAGAGCCGGAATACGGCCTTAATCTCTATCCGCTTGCCGAAGCCCTGGTATATACCACGCCGAGATATTTCCAGGTGGAGAAGATCGCAGCCCGCACCTGCCTGGCCATGATACGGGACGCTGCCGATATATTAAAGGTACTGACGAAAAACGGGGCTTCGCTTCGTGCCGGAAGAATAGCCGGGGCGTTCCGGAACATCGGGAACAGCGAAATCGCCGACAGCATCGTTTCCACGATGCGGGGGTTCGGGTATGACGTGAGAGAAGAAGATCCGTTCGAGGATCAGCCACGAACGCCCCTTGTTTATGAGGTGTCGCCTTACGTCACACGCTTGCGCCTGATGTGGGAGAACATGAGGGATAAGGTTGTAGAACTGTTTCCCGAAGCCCCTGGAAAGATTGATGACGTGGAGGGGTATTTGAGATCCGTCGATGAAAAGTATTCGGAGGACGCTTATCATTCTCTCTCGATCGAGGGATATAGGGTTTCCCCGGAACTGATCGAGAAAGTGCGTGTCGGGAACTGGAAGCCGGAGGAAGAAGATAAGGAGCATAAAAACGCACTGGTGGCACGTGGGTATTACCAGGCGTTCCAGGCTGTCAGGGGGACGATCGCCGATATACTGAAAGGAAAGAACGCAGGGGAAGCGGTAAGGGCGGATCATCCCCTCTGGTATATGCAGATGTGGATGCCGTTCGTTACGGTGGGGATCTTGCAAAGGGAGGATCTTGTGGGTTATCGTACCGGGCAGGTCTATATACGGGGATCGCAACATATCCCGTTGAACCCGAAAGCGGTCAGGGACGCTATGCCCGTCCTTTTCGATCTCTTGAAGAATGAGCCGCACCCGGCGGTAAGGGCTGTCTTGGGACACTTCTTTTTCGTGTATATTCACCCCTATATGGACGGGAACGGGAGAATGGGACGGTTCGTCTTGAACGCCATGCTTGCGTCTGGAGGCTATAACTGGACGGTTGTTCCGGTGGAGCGTAGAAAAGAATATATGAAAGCGTTGGAAAAGGCCAGCGTGGAGGGGGATATTTCGGAGTTTACGAAAGTAATCGCATCATTGGTCAAGTAATGATATTTATAATAATGACAATATGAAATCAACGGAATATATCGAATGGGATAAACTGGAGCAGATCCCGTTCTGCCTTTGCCGGATCGCGGAGGATGAAGAAAACCAGGAAATAGATGTTTATTATCTGGATAAACGGGTTTGCCATGATTACGATCATGTGGGGCATTATTTTCGTACTGCGATAATCATGTTTAGAAGGATCAGGAACATAACGGCCGATTGGGTGAACCTCAAAAACCTTTGGTTGCTAAGGGACTGTATCAGGGAGAATTTTAATCATGGCCTGGAGGTGGACGATCTGATCTTCGGGGAAACATTCGACGGTGAGGATCCGGAAACTATAAAGCCGCTAACCAAAGAACGGCTGTTCAAGATTAAAAAGGTGATTCAGGAAAAAGATCCATACGCTACCGTATAGGGGGGGAGTATATAAAAACAAAACCCTGGAGTTTGTCTTGCGACAGGGACAACAGGGGATTACTACGCAAATATAGGGAGTATATCTCGTTTATACAAGGATTTTATGGCTTTTCTGGATTGATTTTAAAAAGAATAGAGGCTTGTTCCCTGGAATGTAGTATTTACTACTTTTAGTATTTTAGTATATTAGTACGCTTTTCTTTTGGAGGATTTGGGCGTTCCCGTAAACGGTCGGGCTTTCCGCCTCCAAGTCCTCGCCTAAAGGCTGTGGGCTTTCCACTGCAATCCCTAACGCATGAATACACCCACCCACCCGATTAAGGTAGGCTATTTCCGGATAGAGCCGTTCGGTGAAGCCAGCCGGATAAAAGCCGCCTGACTTTTCACTGATCGGCACAATCCGGGTACTCCGGTAGCCGATTGTCGAACCCGGTTTTAACCCCCCTTTCAGGGGAGAGAGGTATTTTAGTTTTTCCGGCGTGGCCGCCTTGCGTTTACCTTGACCGGGGTTTTTGTCTGCAAAGGTCAAACGGCTTTTTCCATATCCCAAGTTGAGCCGCAAGCGGCTTTTAGAAAAAATCTCCAGCCTGGCTAAAGCCAGGTAGTATTTTTCCTAAAAAACTTGTGCTATGGAAAAAAACGTTTGGGGTGTTCTCATACAAAAACCCCTCGGAACTCAAGGTAAACGCAAGATGACCACACCGACAGCCCCGAAAAACCAAAATGAGGTTGTCTTGATACAAAAACATCGGAATCTTAGGCATCCGCAAGGTTTTTTGGGGGGGAGAGGGTGCGAGGTGGGGAGTTTACTATCGGAAAAAATCAGGTAGTAAATACTAAATTTAGTATATACTAAAATACTACTTTTTCATATAATTATCTGATAAATAGTTAGTTAAATGTTGTTTAAATACTTGCATATCTCAAATAAAAGTGCTATATTAGAGGTATAGAAAAAGAGATAACAACCTTTAGAACTGGCTCACCCACCAGGATAAAGAACGGGGGACGTAGTTATGAAAACTGATTATTTCGACAAGGCAGCGCAACAGTTTGCAAATTTGATGATCGAGAAGATCCAGCAGGTAGAGGACAATTGGCAAAAGCCCTGGATCACCATTGCGGCGAATACACGCAATTTCTTTCCGCAGAACCTCACAGGACGCAGGTACGCCGGAGGTAACGCCTTTTTACTTCTTTTCCTTTGCGAGAAATTCCAGTACCAGACACCCGTATTTATGACATTCAACCAGGCGAAAGAGGCCGGGATCTCCGTGCTGAAAGGATCGAAATCGTTTCCGGTCTATTACTTCCTTTTCTACGTGTACCACAAGGAAACACGCAAGAAAATAACCTTTGAGGAATACAAGGCGTTAAGCCGGGAGCAGCAACAGGAATACAACGTTATACCGACCTATAAATATTACTCGGTCTTTAACCTGGATCAGACCAATTTTTCGGACGTGAGGCCGGAAGAATGGGAAGCGTTAAGGGAGAAGTTCAGAGGGGGACAGGCAGAGCAGCCCGACGGGACAACCGGAGAGGCGCACCCCGAAATAGACGCCATGCTGGAGGCGAAAAGCTGGTTTTGCCCGATACGGGAGCAGCAAGGCGACAGGGCTTTCTATTCTCCTTTAGCCGATTATATCGTAGTGCCGCTTCGCTCGCAGTTCGTCGATATGCAGAGCTTTTACGAAACGCTTCTGCATGAAATGGGACATTCCACGGGACACCCCACCCGATTGAACCGGGATCTTGCGCACCCGTTCGGATCAGAGGAATACGGCAAGGAGGAATTAACGGCCGAGTTCGCCGCAGCCCTGGCAGGAATGTTTTTCGGGATAGCCGAACATATACGCACTGAAAACGCAGCTTATCTGAAAAGCTGGATAAAGGCGATCCGGGAAGAACCCAAGTTCATTTTAAACGTACTGGCCGACGCTATGAAAATTGTCAAGATGATAGCCGGGAAACTGAATATCTCCGTAGAAAGCGAGGAAACGGCAGCAGATGAAGCGGAACAGGTGGCATGATACAAGGAAGATCCCCCGAAAGGGGGACAGCCTTTCGGGGGGAGTTCTTTTTGGCACTCGCCCCAAAAAGAACCAAAAAACGCTTTGCCGCTACACTCCGTTTCGCTTTCATAGCTCTGATAATGCGTTTTTTGATTGGATAGATATATATTTGTAGATAAAATAATGTAATATGAACAAACCGAAGATTATACAGATTATTGATGTTGTTTCCAATGCGATAGCAGGAAACCGTATCGACGAGGATTTTATAAAGAGTTGTATTTACGGAAAAGTGGATGCGGAACTGTATGCGCATCTTTTAGGCAAATACAGGGGGTATGACGGGGATTTCTTTCAGTTTTATTTGGGGACGGACGATCGGATAAACCGGGCTTTGCTGGAGAACCTGGGGATTAAGGTCGAACCCGACAAATATCCGGACTATGATAGCCGGATTGTTGCGCAGGTCGTCCAGGGAAAGAAAAGGTTTGATATTTATCCTTTCGAGTTGGAAGCCTTTAACAGATATGCCATGTTTGGCAATAATAATGCGCTTTCATGCCTGAAAGGGATTTCCCCGACAGCCGGGCAGACCGTCCGGGAAAACGGTATTAACGAGTATGGAAACGCCTTGAATTGGTCGCTGTTCTGGATAAAGGCAAATCCGGAGGACAAAGCCCTGTTAGTGGATCACGTTTTGAATATCCCCGAACGATGATAGCGGAATATTTCATTTACCGGAGAAAGGGGGATAAAGAGCCGTTTATCTCCCTGGGGGAAATGCCGCAATACGGGTTAAGGCCGAAACAGAAGTTTACCGGGAAAAAACTTAAAATAGAGGTGATCCGCAGGCTTTCCGGTGTGGAAATCGAGCAGACGGCCACCACTCCGCAGATAAACGCCTATATCGAGGCGAATATCTATGATACCGAACGTTGGCCGGAGTACCGGAAGTTATACCGACAGGTGGCCGGAGAGGTGGAAACCGTGGCCGACATCTTTACGCTCCAGTATATTTTAGTGGCCGAACTGGAGGATCAGACCAGGACGGGAAAGGACTGCCAGCCGCAGCCGACAGATCCGAAAGACGAGAGGCTGATACACCTAATCCGGTGCGAGCTTATGGGTGAACCCCTGGAAATGTACAAGACGATGATAAACCCGATCATCGCCTTAAAGAAACGTTTCGTTTGATACTACATCTACTAAAAATAGTAGATACTACTTTTAGTATTTTAGTTCGTACGCTCAATCCTGGGAGAAAAACTAATCGGGATATTCATTGAGTTCCCGGTATGCCTTAGCTAACTCTTCTTGGGTGTGACGTTTGAACTTTTTACGGCTTATGATGAAAGGCAACCTCTGATTCATTTCATTCTCGTACTCGTCCAGGAGATGTTTACCCCTTCCGGTAAGGACGACATGGGTACGGTCGTCGGAAAAGCGGATCTCTTTTAAATCTTCCATTGTATCTAATATACGGAGGATGATTTTCTCGTAAATGGGGGTACGCAGTAACGGGTGTGCGAGCATGGGGGAATTGTATTTTATATCGAAATTCTCGATGATCTCCGTCTGCACTTCCTCTATATGCTTGGGAAGTGCTTTTCCCAGCGTGTAGTAAACAGCTATCTGAAAGTCTTTGTAATTTGGAAACATGGGCGTATATGGTTTATTGGGAACGTGGATATTTTTAATATTTCCGTTCCGGGATTCTTCGGCCGAAAGATAAAAAAATCTCTCGAATAATCTTTGGGATAGATGCGCTTTTTTTAGTAAATACTAAAAATAGTATTTTTGTAATGCGCATTACAGTAGTGTATTTTGTAAACGTAACGTGTACTTATTCAAGTATTTTAGTAAAATGGGTATCTTTTATATCCGGTTATACTAATATTAGTATTTTAGTATTTTTGTAATGTACATTACAAAAATATCCGTATCTTTGCATTCAGATTGAAAAACAAAAGGCTTATGATAACGACGATCCAGTTTAAGACGTTGGACGACTTGTATCAGTTTTACAACGACGCAATTTTTAACGGTGAGCTTTCGGAATGTATCGTGAATATGTCCCGTCACGGTGGGGCGTTCGGCTTTTTCGCCGCCAACCGTTGGAGAGGGGACGGGCAGGAAAAAAAGGTCGTTCACGAGATCAGCATCAACCCCGATTTTATGAACCGGGAAGATCGGGACTGGCATTCTACCCTGGTACATGAAATGTGCCATTTGTGGCAGGAGGATTTCGGCAGGCCGAGCCGGGGAGGGTATCATAATTCGCAATGGGCTGACAAGATGATCCAGGTCGGACTGATGCCGTCCGACACCGGGGAGGCCGGAGGCAAAAGGACAGGCCAGAGCATTACGCATTATATCATTCCGGGAGGGAAGTTCGAGCAGGTTTTCAATACGCTAAGCCGGGAGGATCTGCAAAACTTGCGGCTTAGGTACAAGCCGACTTTGGCGGCCGTACCTACCCGGCCGATCCGCATCGCCGGAAGCGACGGGGACGAAACGGAAGAACCGGAAGATCCGGACGAGGGGGAGAGCAAAAGCGGAAAGCGGAAGAAATACACCTGTGGGTGCGGCTGTAACGTGTGGGGAAAATCCGGGCTGGTGTTAAGGTGCGGACTGTGCGACACTGATTTTACGGAACAATAGGAAACAGTGCAAAGGTCAGAAGCCCCCAGTAAAAACCCCGCCGGAGGCAGATTTCAAGCATACTCGTTTTACTAAAATACTAAGATAAGTCTATACTAATCTTAGTATTTTAGTATTATTGTAATGTGCATTACAATATAGGGGTATATGAAAAAGTGGGGATGTCGTAATACGTCAATTCGCCCCACTTTTAAGGCTTGACGTGCAATAGCCGTCAGCCCCCAGACGGACGGGAACCACCCCGGCCGCACACAAATATAGAAAATCTTCCGGATTTAACCAAACAGGTCGGGATCTTTCTTTTTCCCCCTGGCCTTGATACCGAAATCCTCACGCAGCATCTTTGCCAGTGAATTTTGTGCGTGGGCTGTACTCATTTCACCGCTGCAAACCTTATCGTCGTAATATGCACAACGGTCGTACACGTCTTTCAGCCGTCCGCTTTCCAGGATCTTGTCGAGTGCCCTTACCGGGGTGTTGTCGCTCGGATAGCTTAAAGCACCGTAAACCCAACGGTAAACGAACGAGTATTGTTGTTGCTGGTCGCCTCGCAGTTCTTGGGGATTTCTCGCATGGATGAACAGGATAATCGTGTCGGCTTTCGGTTTTTGCCCCTTTTTAGGCGTTTTGCAGATGAATTTGTAATCGAACCATACATCGGCCTCGCTTTCCTTGATTCGTGTCTGTGCAGGCCTTAAAACCTTTTGGTCGATCTGTGCATTCGAGTAGGAGGCCGGGATCTCCAGGTCTTTGCAGAATTGGTCGATCGAGTAATAATACTCCCGTCTGTCCCGTTGGCTGCAAATGATCTTGTAGAGCCGCTTGGTGTAATTGCCCCGGAGGGTTAAGGCGATGTTCTTCCCGTACCTTGTACCGCCGACACCCGTACCGTAGTAGAGCAGGAAAGGGATCGCCCAGGGGTTGAGCGTCAGGGCTACCCGGTTTGTGCCTTTGATGTTGTGTACCGTCGTTATCACCACCCCGAACGTTTCCACCGTCTGGTGGATATTGGGATGCACCCAGCGAAAGGAAAAGTTTTTCCGCATCATGGCGATAGCCTCTTTCAGAACTTTGCTCTTGTTGTTCTTCCCCCCGGCTTCGTCGCATTTGATCTCGACGACAGGCTGGTTAAAGAGGTCTTTAGGCAGTTGTTTTTCCCTGGTCATGTGTTGCTGGATCTGGTCGCTTATGAGCGTCAGGAGGTTTTCTTGCCACTCGGTCACAGAGTACTGGCCGAATGTTATGTTATTCGGCTGGATTAACATTACTTCTTCCTCCGTAGGAGGAATATAGAGGGTGATGTCGTTGGTCGCCATAGGCTTTTTTTTTTGAGTTCGGGACAAAGTTAAAGAAATAAAAGATACCGCCAAAAAATACCAAGTACTTTTTATTGTAACCTTTAGTAAAATGGGTATTTATTGGAGGGGGTAATTTTAGTAAAATAAGTATTTTCCCCCTTCGGATTTTAGTAAAATGAGTATTTTAGGTTGTGTCTTTTCACTTATAACGATTTGTATTTCAGTTAATTATAAATGAAAAAACGCTTTCTTACAAAGAACCTCTACAAAGACTATTCTCACAAAAAAGGAAAATCTTAGGGAATCACAGGCTTCAAAAACGGCTGGAAAATGTGCATTTTGAAAACGGAAAATGAGAAACGGAGAAAAAATGAGCGAAGCGTTTCTTTAGTGCGATTTTTCCGCGCGTTAAAATGTGTAAAATTTTGTTTTTGTGTTGTAAAATATAAGGTGATCGGAACGATTGCCGCCGTTTTACAAATGTACACTTTTTTGGGGGGGCGGTGTACATTTGTAATGTGCATTTTGGGGGCTGGGTGTCTGATGTATTGGAGCGAAGCCGTGCGGAGCGTTCCAGGAGCGACGAGCGAAGCAAGGAGAGAGAGAACGACGGTTTACCAAAGTGAGCAAGCAGTCATTGGACTTAGTCCAATGCTGATTTTCTAAATCACTGATATATAACTGTTTACTTGTTTATATGTATGCGAATTGCATACATATTGCATACATTATTTTGATAATTCATTGAATTATAGTATATTGTAGCCGATATTTATGTATGCAAACCCCTATACGTGAAATTATGGCAACAACAAGTAAAGATACGTCTATCCGTATAAAGGAGAGTACAAGGTTTAGGCTTGATATGCTGAAAGGAAACAAATCGCACGATGCGTTCGTGGCCGAAATGTTACTCTATTTTGAAACAACGGGGATCACCCCGCAGTCGAATGTAATGCCGCCGAACATTGCGGCCAAAGAGCAGGCAAGCCGGGTGATCGAAGTTGTCCGGGGCATTGAGAAATCCACTAACGTAAGGCTGAAAAACATCGAACAACTCCTTTTGTCGCTTGTCGGGGAAGTGAAAACGCCGGGGGACAATCCGGACGAATATATGCACATCTCACAGGTACAGGAACTTTTGGAGCGTTCCAAGCAACTGGAACAGGAAGCCAGGGAAAACCGGGAGAAGGCCGGGAAACTGCAAACGGATCTCGAAATAGCCCGGCAGGAGAAAGGAACTCCGGCCGTCGGATGCAATACGCACAAGATCCTGGAGATCGTGGAGCGTATCGACGAGGTGAAGAAGATACCGACATTCAACGATACGGTTTATGAGATAGACCGTAATACGCTGGATATGTGGGTGAAAAGGTTAAAGGACGAACTAAAGAGATAAGCCTATGTTTGCCAAAGTACACCCGGCCGAGGACGTGAAAAGCGGAAATACGGGAAGCTGTCACGACCTGGTGCGTTATCTGGAAAAGGAAACGGGGGAGGGACAGCGTTTTTTCTCCCATACGGAGCAGGATATTTCACCCGAACGGGTAATTATGGATATAGACGGGAACAAAAAGGCGTTAGGGGCTAACGACGCTAAATTCTTCATGCTTTCGCTCAATCCGTCGCAGTCGGAACAAATGCACCTTATCGGCCGGAAAGTGGACGATTTTAAGGAACTTACACCACAGGAGAAAAAAGAGGTTTTCCAAAAGCTGGAGGCGTTCACCCGTTCGGCTATGGATGAATACGCCTTGAACTTCGGACGGGACAATATTAGGGGAGGCCAGGATCTCATGTATTACGCACGTGTGGAAACGGAACGATCCTATCATCCGGAAGATGAAGAGGTGAAACAGGGGATCGCCAGGATCGGAGAGCCTAAACCCGGTCTGAACTTACACGTTCACGTAATCGTTTCACGCAAGAGCCTGGACGGGAAAGTGAAACTTTCTCCGGGGGCTAAATCGGCCGGGAACACCTGGGAACTGGAGGGCAGGGGGACGGTGAAACGGGGTTTTTCACATGAGGGCTGGAAAGTCAGGGTACAGGAATGTTTTAACCGGAAATTCGATTACCAGGCCAAAGAGGGGGAAACTTATGTACGTCCGCAGGTATCGGCCGAGATCGGGAAGATCACGAACCCGGAGCTTAAAAGGATATTGCAGGACGAGCAGTTTACGGCGGCAAACCAGATCGTCGCAGCCATGAGGGAACAAGGTTACACGCACCAGGTAAGGAAGGGGGTGCATTCCTTTTCACGGGAGGGTGAAGTGTTCCAGGTTGAACACAGGCTCTTGAAAGCGTTCGAACAACCTCTGTCTGACGAGCAGCTAAAAAGCATAACGGAACGTTTCGACTTGACAAAGTACGAGGCGAACCCGGCCGGGTACAGGGAGAACGGTTTGCAGGTAAAGGATATAAGTTTCTCGACATATGTAAAAGATGAAGCACAGAAGGGGGGAAAGGCCTTGAAAGAGGTCGCTTATAAAGTGGTTTATGATGAACAAAACCATACGACGGTATCGTTCGCCACCGTCCGGCAGTTCGCATACGAGCATCAAATAAACCTGGTGAAAAGCGAACCGACGGCCGAAGCCGTCTTGAAGAAGATCAAGAACCCGGAGCTTAAAAACCTGTTGGAGAACTACCGTTTTACGTCCGCTAACCAGATTGTCGTAGCCATGAAAGAACAAGGCTACACGCATAAGGTACGGAAAGGGGTACATTCCTTTTCACGGGAGGGTGAACGGGTGAGCATACGGCACAAGGATCTGAAAAAATTCGCCGATCCGAAACTGGAGAGCCGCCACATGGAGGGCATTATCGAACGGTTTAACCTGTACAAGTACAAGCAGGAGGGCGTGGCCTACCGGGAAAACGGCCTGGAAGCCAAGAATATTTCTTTCCTGACATACCAGAAAGTGCCGATCGAGCCGGAAGAGGATAAAAGCGTGACCGGAAAGCCGGAAACAAAGGAGGAAGCGCAGCAGCCACAGCAGGAAACGCCGGGGAGCGAGGCACATCCGGAAGAAACGGAAAACGAAGCGGAAACGCCCATGCCTGAACCCGATCCGGTGAAATACAGGAAAGAGCTTAAAGAGGTGTCTTATGATGTACTGTTTGATAGGGAAACGAAAACCTATGTGCCGATTTCGGCGATCCGGAAATACGCATACGAGAATGAGATCAATCTGATAGACCGATACAAGCATGGGTACGCAGTCAGGAACGAGGATCTTAGGGAGTGCCTGGCAAATCCCGAATACCGGACGGTAAGGCAGATAAACAAGGCCATGAGGGAGAGGGGATATACGATCGAAAGGGACGAGGCCGGAAACTATACCTACATCAAGGGGGAAAGTTCTTTCTTTATGGAACGCCGGGATTTGCTTGCCTTTACCGGGTACGCCAAAGATACCGGAGGCCGGGAAAGGGAAAGGGGAACGCACCGAAGCGCAGACAAGACGGTCGGGTTTATCGGTGGTAAGGCCAAACAAAAGCTGATAAACGAGATCCTGGGGGATAGCTTCCGGACGGAAAGGATGCTTGTAGGCAACGTGAAAAAGGCCGTCAGCCTTATACAGAACCCGGCTAATATAAAAATGATGCTGATAAAACAGATCGGCAGTTTTCTAAACCCGTTTAAAGAGTTATGATATGATGATGTATATTATTATAGGGATCGCCTGCCTGGTGGGGATCATCGTTGTTGTGCTGTTGCTTCCAAATTCCGGGAAACAGCAGCAAAAAGGACAGAAATACCGTTTTGAACTGTCGGCCGGGGGAGGGAGGAAAATAACCTTTGCCGATCCGTTCGATAATTTCCTGGTCTATGGTGGGGCGAACTCCGGAAAGACCAAAAGCATAGGAAAGCCCTTGTTAAGCCAGTATATACAGGCCGGGTTTGCCGGATTTGTCTATAATTACAAGGATTTCGATCTGGCAAGGACAGCCGTACACCTGGTAAAAAAACATAATTACCCTTATGGGTGCTTCCAGATCAGTTTCACGGATATGGAACGGACGCACCGGACAAATCCGATACGTCCTTCCGTGGTGAAGAATGAAACCTTGTTCTTGCAGCTAATGGATGATATGCTGACCGCCTACCAGGGAAAGGACGGCAAACGGGACGAGTGGTTTAACGGGGCGTTGGGGATATTAAGGGGCGTTTCGATCCGGTTTTATAACGATTATCCGCAGTTTTGCACGATACCCCATATCGTTAATTTCATTTGTTCGGCCGGAACTGTCCGGATAACGTCGTTCCTGGAGGGCAAGCACCAGAGCCGGGTACTGGCCGGGGCATTCCTGGACGCAAAGGACAGCCCCAAGACGCAAAGCAGCTATCTAAGCAGCCTTACCAACAGTCTAAGCACGCTCGCCAACGAAAAAAAGGTGTGTTATGTCCTTTCCGGAAATGATTTCGACTTTAACCTGATAGATCCGGAATGTCCGAAATTGGTTGTCGTATCGAACGCCTATCAGATCGAAAACCTGATTTCCCCGGTTATATCGCTCATGCTTTCCATTTCGTCCCGGCGTTTCACGCTGGCGAACAAAGTGCCGTTCTTCTACTTTCTGGATGAAGCGACCACGTTCCGGATCGCCGATTTCGAGAAACTGCCGTCCGTTCTAAGGGAATACCTTTGCAGTTTCGTTTTCCTCACGCAGTCGGCGGCGAAGATCGAGAAGATATACGGGAAATATGACCGCAGTTCGATAGAATCCAATTTCGGGAACCAGTTCTTTGGCCGGACAAAGGACATAGAGGCCTTGAAAAGCTACCCGCTTGTTTTTGGAAAAGAGGAGAGGCAGAGGGTTTCAAAGACCACCGGAAGCAGCCGGGGAGGGGAGAACCGCAGCCGTACAGTTTCCACGCAGAAAGAGGAAATATACGACACGAATTTCTTTACCAGCCTGAAATCGGGCGAGTTCGTGGGGAGTGCGGCACATTCCAACATGAGGAACTTTCATTTGAGGTTTGAAATGTACGAGGACAAGGAAGATCCGCTTCCGATCGTGCATCCCGTACTGGCCTCGGATATAGAGGAAAATTACCAGCAGATCATAAGGGATATACAAGGCATTGAATAACAAGGGAAGTGTGGCGACATTCTACAAAGTGTGGGACAACTCCACACTTTTTTGTGGAATATAAAAAAGGGGTAAAATTATAAAAGTTTGATAATTAGTGTATTTATTAAAACAGTAGTGTATTATGTCAAATTGGAATGGATTTTGTACAATATAATTGTATAAATACACTCCAGTTTGAAACTCCAGTGCAATAGCAAAGGTTGTTTTTGGATTGGCCGGATAAGAATTTATTTACTTAAATACTTAAAAATAAACTCCTTATGAAAACGCCTTTGTTTATCTTGCTCCAGGCTACTGGAGGTATCAGAAATGAAGTAAACACATTCCTTAGTGATTATGCCGTTCCGGTGATCGCCATGCTCCTGATCGTGGGAGTGGGGATCGGTGTGGTGATGAATTATGATAAGATTATAGACCGGGACGGACAGGGAACAAGAAAAGAGGGTATTGTAAACTTACTCTGGGTAGTTGGTTACATCATCATCGGGCTTGCGATCATTGCAGCCGTTATCGCACTTATCAATAGCAAACTTAAAATGTCCCTCTAATGGACTTCCAGGTTAGAAAGGGGCTGGAAACACCCCTGAAAGTGCATGGAATGAGAACGAAGTTTTTTTGCATCTATTGTATTATCCTGGCTGTGATTGTTCTTTTTGTCGTGGGCTTCCTGACAAGTGCCATGAGTGGGGAGGGATCTTTTTTGGCCTTTATCGTTTCGCTGGTGGCCGGGGCGTTCGCCTCTGTGGTCTTGCGGATCGTCTTTATCAACCTTTCCATGCAGCGCAAGTTCGGCAAGTTCAAAAGACAGGTATTTGTCATATCGAATAAGGATCTGTTAAACAGCCTGTAAACACTCTTTTTATGAAAATATCGGCAGCGCAAGCGTACTGTATCTTGGATACGGTAGGATCTTCCATACTTACCAAATCCGGCGAAATATCCGTTTCCTACCTGTTGGAATTGCCGGAGGCCTATTCGCTGGATCGCTCGGATCTGGAGGAAAGGCATAACGAGTTATTCCGGGCTTTCCAGTATGTCCGAACCGGGTTTATACATAAGCAGGACGTGTTTTTACGCAGGAAATTCAAGCCGGAATATGTGATCGAGGGGGAGGGCTATATACAGACGGCCGAAAGGAAGTATTTCGACGGACGGGAATACCTGCATCACTTCTGCATATTGTCCTTTACGCTTTCGGGACTGCAAAGCCTTGAAAAAGCGTACCAGGCCAACCCGTTGGCGTATAGCGAGAAACTGGCGAAGGCAGACCGGGACAGGCTGGCCGAGTTTCTGGAATCGGTGGAGAGTGCAGTTTCCATTATCCGGAATATCCGTGGCACGCAGATCCGGCCGTTGAACGTGGCCGAGGTGAAACAGCACCTTTTCCGGTACGTGAACGGTTTCCATGACGACGAGGGACTAAGGGATATACAGTGTTCCGATATGATAAGGATCGGGCAGAAGAAAGGGATATTCTTTGCCGTTTGTGATGAAAGGTATCTGCCCGACAGGATGAAAGTATATGTTACGGACAGCACTTTGCAGGAGGCAAACAGCCAGCTTTATATGTCGATGCTGGAAAGGATCGGCGTTCATGTGCCCTGTTCCCATGTGGTAAACCAGATATGGAAATTCGCCGGGGGAAGCTACCGGGAGGAACTGGCCGAGAGGGTGAAGCTGTTCGGCCGTTACCGGGAGTTTGACAAGGCCATAAAAAGCCGTTATGACGGCCTGGCCTCGTATGAGCAGGAGATCATCAACGAGGAAAACGTGCTTTGCAAAACGCACCTGAACGTGTTGCTGTTGGAGGATGACGAAACGATCCTGAACCGACAGACGGAACAGGTAAAAATGATTTTCACGAACGCCGGGTTTAAATATTACATTCCAAGTTACGAGGGGCTTTATAATATCTTTATAGGCTCGATCATCGGCCGGGAAAACAACCTGAATCCGGACTACCTGTTTCTTTCGGATCTGCATTCGTCGCTCTGCATGGGGATCAATTACTCTACGTTCCGCAGCGACAAGGAGGGGATCTTGTTTAACGAACGGCTGTATCAAACACCGATTCGAAAGGACGTTTGGGACGCAGATAAGAAACGCATTCCGGCACGTAACATGATTATCGTCGCATCGACGGGTGGGGGAAAGTCGGTTACGTCGTTGAACATCATCCAGCAGAACATCGAGCAGAATTATAAACAGATCGTCGTCGAGTTCGGAAAGAGCTTTTACCAGCTTTCGCAGTTGTACCCGGACAGGTCGCTGCATATTGATTATGACGGCAGCAGCCCGTTGGGGATCAATCCGTTCTATACGGCCGGGAAGCAGCCGGACAACGAGAAGATAAAGACGCTTGTAAACCTGGTGCTTAAATTCTGGCGGTCTAAGGCGATCATGGAGGACACGAAACAAGTTGTTTCTCTGACAAAGATCATTTGCCGTTATTACGAGGATATTCCCGACGGCCATTGTTTCCCGGACTTTTACAGGTACGTCCAAAGAGAGGGGAAAAAACTGTATGAGCGTTTGAATATCCTGCCGGAATACTTCGATATAGACAGCTTCCTGCACGTGTGTTCGGAATTTATGCCGGGGGGATTTTATGAGAACGTGTGCAAGCCGTCCCCACTGGAGAACGATATGCAGAACCGGGATTTTATCGTCTTTGAGCTGACGAAGATAAAGAAAGATCCGTTCCTGATTTCCGTCATTATGACAATCCTTTTCGATACGATAGAGAACAAGATCCTTTCGGATCGTTCCGTCAGGGGGATGCTGATCTTTGACGAGTACGCAGAAAGCCAGTCTATAAAGGACACCTTTTCAGGTGCGGACATACATTCGACGGTGGCGTTCTGTTACCAGAAACTCCGCAAGGAAAACGGGGCGGTGGGTACGATCGTCCAGTCATTGGCGCAGCTTCCCGATAACGAGTACACGAAAGGCATTATCGCCAATACGCAACTCTTATACGTGCTTCCGGCCAACGAGATCGTTTACGACCAGACGGTAGAGGCGTTCCATATCAAGAACCGGAGCCACGTAAACCTGATGAAGTCGATCCGTAACGACTTTTCAGGGGTACGGCCGTATTCGGAGATATTCATCCGGTTTATGGATAGTTATGCAACGGTGGTACGCCTGGAGCTTTCACCGGAAAAATTGCTTGCATTCCAGACCGACGGCGAGAAATGGAACAAATTGCAGGAGATTTACAAGGAGGCCGGAAGCATGGAAACGGCCATAGAGAAGTATAAACAATTAAAACAGAAAAGTTATGAAACGGAAATGTCTATGTAGTTTGCTTGTGATGATGTGCTTTTACTGTACGGCGTTCGGCCAGTGGGTGGTGTCCGATCCGGCCTTGACGCAGCTATCGCAGATAACCTGGGCGAAAGAACTTAAACAGGCATACGAACAGTTTCAAGTGCTGGGGGAATCCAGGGACATACTGACTAAGAGCCTGGATCTGTACCGGCAGGTGAACGGGGTTATCAAAAACTCTAAAATGGTGTTGCAGGTGCTTTCCATGCAGGGGGAAATGTTGGAACTGGCGGCGAAAGAGTGCACCCGGTCGGACGTGTTTACCGGACAGGAGGCATACGGGGAATATACGAACGTGCTGAACAGGATCATGGAGGAAAGCGTGCTTTCCTCCATGATCCGGACGATCATATCGCCCTCGGTGAGCATGACCGACGGGGAGAGGATAAAGATTATCGTGGATCTGGATAACAAGCTGAAAGAGAACCGGGACAAGATGCTCGACGAGAGAGCGAGGTTTAATACGGTCAATGACGCTATAAAACGGATCGCAGCCCTGAAATCAACAGCCAAGAAGTGAGCCTATGGAAGTGATCGACAATGTGATTAGCGCATACGAGGCCGTCAAGATGAACGGCGTCAGCCAGGGGATCATCGCCCTTTGTTCCTTTATCGCCGTTATCATCGTGATACAAAAGTTCGTGACGGCCTGGAAAGAGGCCTTTAGCGAGGGGGACAAGCCCGTCGATATGAAACAGTTCTTCAAACTGTTCTATATCTATATTTATGTGTTCGCCATTATCATGGTCGCACCGTTCGCCTTTACGATCGTGGAAACGGCACTTGGAAATCTTCAGAACGAATTGATAAGCCATTATCAGGAGGACGTGGATCTAAGCATTGACGAGGCGATCGTAACCTTTACAAAGGACTATATCGAGGACGTGCAAAGGCGGCATAACTGGGTAGGGCAGCAGATTCAGGAGGTTATCATGCTGCCGTTCAATATTGCGGCTTATACGATACTCCTGTACGCAACGAAATATATATTTTTCTTCTTTGCGTCAGCCCGGTATCTGTATCTTATACTCCTGGAGATCGTCACGCCGATAGCCGTAATACTCTACATGGACGAGAAAACGAGGCATTATACGCACGCATACCTGAAAAACCTGTTTGTCTGTTACATGACGATCCCGGCGTTCCTGATAGCCAACGCCCTGGGGTCTATCATTGCGGAGAATATCATGCACATGTGCGGACAGAACAAATATACCATGCTGGGACTTCTTTTCGCTTTCGTGTTCAAACTTTTCCTGTTTGCCAAAAGCGTGAAATTTTGTCGTGAACTGTTTTAAATCCTGATCTTATGAATAAAGACGATATACTGAAAGATTTTGATACACTGGCCGAGGCCAAGCGCAAAGGAGCGGTAAACTTAAAATTGTGCCTGGGCTTTGCCCTGGTGGTGGTTGTCCTGGTGCTGGCCTGGGGACTGGTGGTGAATTTTACGGCACTGGATAAGGTGGTCGTGGTGGAGCGATCCGGCGAGTACCTGAAAACGCACGCCGAGGATAGCGAGGCTCTGTTTCTTGCCCTGGTGAAAAAGACGTGCGCCGAGGCGACCGGGTACGCTAACAGCTTCGATCGCCTGAACCTGAAAAAAAATCAGGCGCACGCCGCTTTTTATGTCAATAAGAACGATCTGAATGCCGTGTTCTCAAAGTATTATAATGATAAGGCCTATTTTGATGCGGTGCAGAACGGGGCGGTCTATAAATGCGAGATAGACAGCATCCAGACGATCGCCGGGGACAATGAGCCGTACAAGGTGGCTTTCACTTCCACCCTGACGATTTACGGCGTTTCGGGGCAGAAGCTAAGGTTTCTTATCAGGACGAAAGGGGAGATCGTGAGAACCACGCCGCAATTTCCGGAGAACGTGACGGGATTTTTCTTTAACCAGTTTATACAGCAGATTGTCCGGATAGAACAAGAACCTGAAAAAAAGTAACACTATGGATAAGGCCACGAAAACAAAAATAATCCTGTTCGCATCCCTGGGGATCTTCGTGCTGGTGGTGCTGGCCGTTACGCTGGCACTGACCGGGAAAGGGGACAACCGGGAAGAGGACGGGAGCGTGAACACTTCGCTTAGGGCACAGCAGCAAAGCGATTTTACCCTGGACGATATGATGAATACGGACGGACGGCCGGAGTACGAGAATTTTACCGATGAAGTGTACCGGGAACGTTCGGGAGCTATGTACCGGGAAGATCCGGAAGTGATAGCCTTGCAGGAACAGTTAAGGCAGAACCAGAGAGCCGACAGTCTGAAAGCGGCCGCAGCCATGAAACGGAGAACGGCGAAAGCCCGGCCGAAAAAGGAAACGCCGAAGAAGGAAGAGCCTGAAAGGACAGTAGGACGTTTCTTTTCGGGGGAAGAACCGGAGAACAAGGGAAACACGATAGAGGCCATTGTGTCGGGCGATCAGAAGATCACGAACGGGAGCGTGATAAAACTTGTCACGCTCCAAGAAATGCAACTGCCCGGCGGCATGGTGATTAACAAGGGGACGGCCGTTTTCGGGGTGGTGAAGCTCGCACAGGACAGGATCAATATAACGGTTGAATCCGTCCGGATCGGGAACAGCATCTATGAGATGCAAAAGACCGTGTACGACAGGGACGGACTGCCCGGTATATATGTGCCCTTGAACATCAAGGCGGAAGCGACAAAGGAGGCGGCCGACGAGGTGGTTAGCGATATGAACGTTACCTCTTACGGGACGGACGTTCTAAGTACGGGGGTTAATGCGGTGAGCAATGCGGCAAAGAGCGTGTTCCGGAAGAAGAACAACCAGGTCGTTGTCACCGTGAAGTCGAACTATAAACTATATCTGAAATGAAAGCTATTTGTTCTTTTATCCTGGCGTTGGCCGTTTCCTCGGCCGGGGCGCAGATCCGCCCGGTGGAAAGCCTGCCTATCGCAGTGAATTATTCCAAGACGATACATCTTGTATTCCCCTCGGCCGTGAAGTATAACCAGGCCGTTACGGACTTCGTGGCCGTCGATAACCCGGAGAGCGTGCCTAATATCTTGCGCATAAAGGCCAACCGGAAAAGTTTCAGCAAGCAGACGACCGTCAGCGTGGCGACCGAGGGAGGTTTTTTCTATTCGTTTAACGTGACCTATGCCGACAGCCTGGAGCATACGAACTATTTCCTGCCCGATATGTCGAGCATACGGCCGGACACTATCTATCTGAATGAGGTGTCGCAAACGCACCTGATCGCACCGGAAAAGGTGATTTATATAGATTACGGCGATACCTGCATACAGGTAAGCAAGGCCGAGAATACCGAGAATATCGTGCGAATGATCGCAGCCACGGGAAAGGTGGAGGAATTTCCCAGGCAGACAAACGTGTCGCTGGCGACCGAAGGGGGGAAGTTCTACACGTTCAACGTGGATTATCGGCAGCAGCCGGAGGCGTTCGTCTATGAGATAGGGGAGAAACGGCCGGAGAAAAAGGCGAACGTGATCCTGACCGACAACATTATCCCGGCCGGGGAAAGGGATCAGGTCATGAGCCGGGTATATAACGCAAAAAGGGGGATATTCAACAAGGGGATCGTTCGCAACAAGATCGTTTTCTCCGTGAACAACCTGCATATATATGATAACTTGCTCCTGTTTACCTTTGAGATCGAGAACAAAAGCAAACTGCCTTATGATATAGATTATATCCGGTATTACATCATCGACAAGAAAACGGCCAAGCTGACCGCATCCCAGGAAGTGGATCAGCAGGCTTTGTTCTCGGAGAATTATTCGCCCAGGATAGAGGGGAACGGCCGGATGAAATACGTGATCGCTTTCGATAAGTTCACCATTCCGGACGAGAAAGTTTTCCGTATCGAGATCAACGAGAAGAACGGAGGCCGTCACGTTCTTTTTGACCTGGAGAACAGCGACATCGTGAATGTGGAGGATATTTAGCCTTGCGATCCTTGCGCTGATCCCTGTCGGCCGGGTGGGGGCGCAGGACAAACGTTCGCTGATCGTGGAGGTGTTGCAGACCGCAGGGGATTACGGGGACATCGCCCCGGTGTGGGGGATCGTCCAAAAGGACGGGGATATTTACCGTTTCGTCCCCTCTGTCGCACCCCTGAAAGAGAAATACCGGATCTCCGACCGTTACGGCTACCGGACGCATCCGATAAGCGGTGAAAGGCAGTTTCACGCAGGCCTGGATATGGCGGCGGTGTATGCGGCTACCGTACACGCCGCAGCCAGTGGGACGGTGACGTTCGCAGGTGAAACGCCCGGATATGGGAAAACGGTAGTCGTTACGCACCGTTTCGGATTTCAGACCAGATACGCACATCTGACACTCATTTACACCCGGAAAGGTGCGAAGGTGGAAAAGGGGGACGTGATCGGGTTCGTGGGAAGCACCGGGATAAGTACCGGGAATCATTTGCATTATGAGGTGATAAAAAACCAAAAGAGAATAAACCCTTTAAATTTCATTTATGGAACTAAGTAATGAATTGAAAGTAGAAAGGATCAGGCTAAGCCTGACGGCGAAAAGCGTTGCCGAGGAAATGGGGATCAGCCGCCAGCAGCTTTGCAACATCGAGCAGTCGGAAACCGCCCCCGTGGTGGTGAAATACATCGCTTTTCTAAGGAGCAAAGGGGTGGATCTGAACGCTCTGTTTGACCGTATTATCGTGAACAAATAAAATAAATCGTATGAGAAAATTAGTTACCGCCTTGTGCGCTTTGGTCTTTTTGTCGTCTTGCGACGACGAACTGAAACTTGTCAGCCGGGATTTTTCCGTGACGCTGAAAAGTATAGACGTGGGTACGGCCGTAGTGGGGAAGCCCGTTAATTGCACCCTTACGATCTCGGATCTCGATCCGGACAACGGGGATCAGATATTGACACGCTTTGAGGTCAGGGACGGGGACGGCGTTATCCTGGTGGATAACAACGAATACAGCCCCGGAGAAACGTTTGAATATGATTTCAAGGCAAACAATCGGCTGGATTTCGATTTTATCCCGGCAACCGAGGGAGAGGCGTATATCGTCATGGGGGTAGCCAGCGAACTGGTGACACGATCCGACAGCATCAAACTGAAAGTTTCCAGCCCGGAGATAAACATACGTTTCCAGAACGTGCCGGATCTTATGCTGGTATCGGAGGAAGCGGAATTTTATTTGCAGCTTGATACGGAACTTTACGGGGTGAAAGCGTCGGCCAGGTTCGTAAAGGGAAGCGGCCGGGTGTATATTTCCGGGTATGATGCGACAAGGGGCGAGGGCGTGGCACTGGAAAAAAACAACCTGGTGACGTTCCGGCCGGATACGACCGGGCAGGCGGTGATCGAGTTTACCGTTTCAAGCCGTTACGGTCTGCCAGTGAAAGAGAATGTAACGATACAAGTAAATCAATGAGGTTATGAGAAAAATTGCCGTATTATCGCTCTTTTTGTGCCTGGTGGCCGTGTGCAGGGCACAATATATCGGAAGCCAGTATATGAACGTGAAGCTGGGCTATATCGTGGATGAAAGTCAGGTGCAGGGGACGTTCGGTTTTGGAAAGGTGTACAAGGCTTTCAAGGTGGGGGCAAACCTTAATTACCGGAATCTAAACCGGGATCTGGTAAAGGCAAACACCGTGACGGTCGGCCCGGAGCTGGCCTATTACGCCCTGAAAGGACGGAAATTCTCGCTCCTGGGGATCGCAGCCGGGACGATCGGCTACCAGAAAGCCAAGGCGAAAAGCGATCTTGTGTACCTGGAGAAAAGCAAGGCTTTCGTGTATGGGTACGAGGTCGGGATAAGGCCGGAAATGTTGCTAAGCCCGAAAGTGGCTCTTTTTGCCGAATACAGGTTTGAAATGTTGTTTAACTCCATTCTCCGGAATAACAACCATGTCGGCCTGGGGTGCGTGATCTATTTATAAACTTAAATAATTGAAGGTATGAGAAAGTATTTGTATTTGTCAGCCGTATGCGTGTGCATGGCATTGTGTTTCGTCGGTTGCAGCAAGGACGACGACGAACCGGGAGGAAAAGGGGCGATGTATGAGGTAACGATCGAGCAGTCGGGAGATTTCCGCAGCTTCATTAAGTCGGTCGTGGTAGTCGCCAACGGTACGCGGTTGAAAGACGGGGCGACGGGGGAAAGCCTCGCAAGCCCGGTGATTCTAAGCGATGAAGAACTGGCCGTCGAAAAGGTGACGTTAAGCACGACGGGAAAGGCGATCGAGTTTGCCGTTTCCGGTGGTGTCGTGGACGGAGAGGACGGCGTTGTGAACGAGCCGATGCAGTGGGTAGTGACCGTTTACAAAAACGGAAAGGAGATCGAGAAAAAGAGCCTTGTTTTCCGGGACGGGAAGGAGATAAGTACGGATGATCTTAATCTGTATTATAATTGACGTGACGGCCTGAATGTCCCCCGGATGAATGTTCGGGGGATTCTTTTTCTTTTGGGCGTTCCCGTGGGACGGTCGGGCTTTACGCTCCAAGTCCTCGCCTAAAGGCTGTGGGCTTTACTCTGCAATCCCTAACGCATGGCTGAAAACTCCTCTTGCCGGTGGTGTTCTTCTTCATACAGCCTCATGCGTTCTTGTAATGCTTCTTTTAAATTGTCGCTTTTTTTCAGTCCGAGTTTGGCACGTATGTTCGCTCGTTGGCTGGTTATGTTTCCGCTACTCCGATGTAATAATTCGCATATTTGGCTGACGGTCTTGTCTTGCAGTATTAAACGGCAGATGTTTAATTCGGACGGGGATAAATTGGGATATATTCTCCTGATTGTATCAAGTTTACTTTTTTCCTTTTTCTGGTATGCGGCAAGGGCTGTAAAAAGATTTTCTTTGGATTGTTCCCCTATTATGTTTAACAGGGAGCTTGTCTTTTCTTCCGGGTTATTCTCGCTTAACAACTCGGCGAACGCGAATAGTTCTTCCTTTTTCATTTGGAGACGTTTCAAAAGCATTTCCTCTTCCTCTTTTAGCAAGTTGCTACTTTTTAGCAAGCTGCTGATATTACTGTGTAAGGATCTTCCTAATAACGTGAGTTCGGGATAACATATTATCCCCAAATGGTTAATTGACTTGACTTTTCCACTTCAAATTTGATTGAAGGCTTTTTGGGAAAGAAACAATATGCCACCAATGCAGCAATTATGTTCATGATGAAATTATGTGTGGAACGATGCCTTGAATGTTCTATCTGGCAGATATTCTTCAGTTCATCATTGATGGACTCAATTACAGATCTTTTGCGTAAGAGAATCTTGTCGCGGAATGACATCAGGGAATTTTTCATATTTGAGCGTATACCGGTCACTAAATGAACACCCTGGTCAAACAGCATCTCGAAGAGCTTTGTGCTGATGTAACCCTTGTCTGCATATAGTTTACCGAAAAGATCTTTGGTAAGAACATTGATTACGTCAGGGTTTCTATCGTCGACATTGCCTTTTGTGAGAGAGAAATTCAGCAATTCACCCTTTTCGTTACAGACCAGATGAAGCTTGAATCCAAAAAACCAGCCCATCGTACTTTTCCCTCTTTGTGCCAGATCCCTGAATACTTTATTCGAGTGGATACGCTTGTTATGACATACTTTAATGGGAGTGCTATCCACATATGTAATGCCTGTGCATTCACCAAATCCAAAGAGTTTGAGCAACAGCATGAAAGGTACAATCACCCTGGGTTGCAACTCGACAAAACGGTTGTAGGAAACGGCATTTGGAAAATAGCTCTTCATGTGCTTGCAAATATAAAACAGGTAATAATTCTTGAAATTATGAAAGGTTCCACAGTGGAAGCAGACCATCACGGCAATAATCTCGCTCTGGGACATTTGCGTTTTCCTGTTTCTCCTTTTCGTTATGTCACCTGCTTGAAGTTGGTGATTCCGGATTTCATTCTCATATTCTGCACAAAAATCGTCGGCAATACAAAATATTTCAATAACTTTGTCTGTTGTGATCATAGGGCTGATGTTTGTTATTTGTTTGATTATCAGCTATAAATATACAAATAATCTCCCTATATCACAACTTTTTTTATGAGGAGTTCTATAAATTAAAATATTGTAGTACAGTTGTTTATATGGTTCCAAGAGCGTAAATTTGCAGAAAATAAGAATTTTATAATGAACAAGTTATCCCGATACCGTAAGCTTCGTTATAATCAACTATTTGAGTCAGAGAATCGTGAATTGCGTTTGAATGAAATGGGCAATCCTCTTGAAGTGTTGTCTCAGTATGTTGATTTTGAGATCTTTCGTCCTACTCTTGAATCAGCCCTTTTTACCGGAGAGCGCAAAAGTAATGCCGGTCGTCCGCCGATAGACTGTGTGCTGATGTTCAAGGTCTTGTTTCTTCAGCGTTATTATGGTTTGAGTGACCATCAGATAGAGTATCAGATAGTTGACCGTACGAGTTTCCGCAAGTTTCTTGGTATTGAATGTGTTGACGATGTTCCTGACGAGAAGACGGTGTGGAAGTATCGCGAACTCCTGACAAATACAGGCGTTTATGACAAGCTTTTTTCGGAATTTCATAGTTTCATGGAAAGTAAGGGTCTGCAATTCAATGAGGGTCGCATCATTGATGCCAGTTTTGTTATTGCCCCTCGCCAACGTAACACCCGTGATGAAAATGAGCAGATAAAACAGGGAGCGGGTGATAAGTTGTGGAATGACAATCCCCACAAGAAGTGCCACAAGGATGTAGATGCCCGCTGGACAAAGAAGCGTGATGAGACTTTTTACGGCTACAAGCAGCATACTAAAGTTGAGAAACGCAATAAGATCATACTTTCTTATGATACCACGTCGGCAGAAGTGCATGATTCCAAAGGCTTTGAAGGACTGCTGGATGAAAAAGACGAAGGCAAGGACTTGTATTTGGACGCCGGTTATGTCGGACAAGAGGAGATTGTAAAACAGCATAAGATGAATCCGATAATTTGCGAAAAGGGCTACCGTAACCGTCCGCTTACCAAGGAGCAGAAATCAGACAATAGGAAAAAATCCAAGACACGTTGCCTTGTCGAGCATGTATTCGGGTTTGAGGAACAAACCATGCGTGGACTTGTGGTGCGTACAGTAGGGCTTATTCGTGCTAAAGCCAATGTAGCACTCACCAGTCTTGTGTATAACATCAGTCGTTACACGCAAATAATCAGGCTGAAACCTGAGTTGTTGGGGTGAATTATGCCTGCACATCCAATTTTTACAACAGACACAAGTTAATTATTGTAAAAATTGGGGGGGGTAGAAAATATTCGCTAAATTTGAAAGACTAAAGCTCACAAATTGGGCAGTTAAAGAGTTCTGCTGTCTGATACAAGAGGATAAATTGAATTGATAGAACTCACCTTGAAATTATGAATCTTGATCACGTCGATGTCCACCTGCATGTTATCGTATTGGGTCTTTGCTTTGAATACGACCTGTGACAGAATATGTTTGAAATTAAATTTCACTATTCCGTTGTTCATGTCTTTTGTCTGGCCTTTGGCCATGGCATACATCACGTCGTTAGCGGGCATTGTGAAAGATACCAGCATAACAGTTAAACATTGATAAATGAAAAAAAAACTACTTTGGATATTAATTTTAGGACTGATAATAATCAGTTGCAAACAAAGGAAAACAGAAATGAAAGAGAAAATAATTAAAACAAACGGCATTGAACTCTGTACGGAAAGTTTTGGAAATAAGAAAAATCCAGCAATCCTTTTGGTAGCAGGTGCAACCGTATCAATGCTGTATTGGGACACTGAATTTTGCCAACAATTATCTGAAAAAGGATTTTTTGTTATTCGTTACGACAACAGAGATGTAGGAAAATCCACTAATTATGAACCAGGTTCTACTCCATACGATATTGTTGACTTAACTAATGACGCTATTTCAATATTGGATGGCTACAAGATTGACAAAGCACATTTTGTGGGGATTTCTTTGGGCGGACTAATTTCTCAAATAGCATCAATAAAGTTTGCCGACAGAGTTAACTCCTTAACTCTTATGTCATCAGGCCCTTGGGGAGACTCAGACCCAACTATACCTGAAATGGACACGAGTATTTTAGATTTCCATAGTAAAGCAGGTACAGTCAATTGGACAAATGAAGACAGTGTGGTAAACTATTTAATTCAGGGTGCAGAATTAATGAGTGGCAAGAAACAATTTGACAAACAAAGAAGTGAAAAACTGATAAGAGCTGAGTTCAATAGAGCCAACAATTATATAAGTATGTTCAATCACGCTGCATTGCAAGGTGGTGAAGAATATTGGAACAGATTAAACGAAATCAAACAACCCACCTTAATTATCCACGGAACAGACGACAAAATTTGGCATTATAAGAATGCAGGTTTTTTACAAGAAAAAATAAAAGGTTCAAATCTAATCACCCTTGAAGGTACAGGACACGAATTACACGTTGATGATTGGAAATCAATTATTGATGGAATAGAAAAACACATAAATGACTGATAAACAAGAACAACGCCCCGCGTGGGCCTATACGCTGCCGGCAGCACTGCTGCTGATGGCTCCTTTCGACATCCTCGCTTCACTGGCGATGGATATTTATCTCCCTGTCGTTCCAGCGATGCCCGGCATCCTGAACACGACGCCCGCTATGATCCAACTCACGTTGAGCCTCTATATGGTGATGCTCGGCGTGGGCCAGGTGATTTTTGGTCCGCTCTCAGACAGAATCGGGCGACGGCCAATTCTACTTGCGGGCGCAACGGCTTTCGTCATTGCGTCTCTGGGAGCAGCTTGGTCTTCAACTGCACCGGCCTTTGTCGCTTTCCGTCTACTTCAAGCAGTGGGCGCGTCGGCCATGCTGGTGGCGACGTTCGCGACGGTTCGCGACGTTTATGCCAACCGTCCTGAGGGTGTCGTCATCTACGGCCTTTTCAGTTCGATGCTGGCGTTCGTGCCTGCGCTCGGCCCTATCGCCGGAGTATTGATCGGCGAGTTCTTGGGATGGCAGGCGATATTCATTACTTTGGCTATACTGGCGATGCTCGCACTCCTAAATGCGGGTTTCAGGTGGCACGAAACCCGCCCTCTGGATCAAGTCAAGACGCGCCGATCTGTCTTGCCGATCTTCGCGAGTCCGGCTTTTTGGGTTTACACTGTCGGCTTTAGCGCCGGTATGGGCACCTACTTCGTCTTCTTCTCGACGGCTCCCCGTGTGCTCATAGGCCAAGCGGAATATTCCGAGATCGGATTCAGCTTTGCCTTCGCCACTGTCGCGCTTGTAATGATCGTGACAACCCGTTTCGCGAAGTCCTTTGTCGCCAGATGGGGCATCGCAGGATGCGTGGCGCGTGGGATGGCGTTGCTTGTTTGCGGAGCGGTCCTGTTGGGGATCGGCGAACTTTACGGCTCGCCGTCATTCCTCACCTTCATCCTACCGATGTGGGTTGTCGCGGTCGGTATTGTCTTCACGGTGTCCGTTACCGCGAACGGCGCTTTGGCAGAGTTCGACGACATCGCGGGATCAGCGGTCGCGTTCTACTTCTGCGTTCAAAGCCTGATAGTCAGCATTGTCGGGACATTGGCGGTGGCACTTTTAAACGGTGACACAGCGTGGCCCGTGATCTGTTACGCCACGGCGATGGCGGTACTGGTTTCGTTGGGGCTGGTGCTCCTTCGGCTCCGTGGGGCTGCCACCGAGAAGTCGCCAGTCGTCTAACCGACGACTGGTAGCAGGCCCGCTCCGATGCGGCGCACTAACCATCGAAACCTCGTGAATGTCGGTATCCTGTCTGGCAGGATACCGCTCATTTCCCTTGTTCAGTTCAACATCGCATTGGCAAAATGGCGGGTTAAGTTCAAAATTCAACTTTTGTGCTTTTTATTCCGCCGAATGTGTCCCACATTCAGCTTTTTTTTAATAATTTAGCTTCTGTGGAAACACATCGGCTACGTCACTGCTAAATTGAACTTTCGGTTCAATTTATCCGCCACTTCGCCAATGCGTTTCCCGTTATGCGGCAGCTTAAAAGACGACACCAAACCAAAAAAATCATCTTGACAACCACCCGACTTTGAACTACGAAGGATGAAATTTTTCAGGGACAACTTCCAGCATTTCCAAAAAACAGTTTAACCATTGACTTGGAGACAAACAAACAATTTGAGCATTAAGGTTTAAACCGAATTTTTCCGAAATTGACCTGACCTGACTTTTCCTGAAAATCGACTTTAAAGCTGTTTTTACAGATAAATCAGGTTTCTCTAACAGACAGGAAATAAATGCTAAGTATTTGGCTTTAAACTTAAAATCAAAAAATAAGTGTTTTCTTTTAATGTTTAACAGGGCTGATTTGACAGTTGGCGGTGGCAAGAAACTTTCAGGACCTACCTCATAGACAAGTTTCAAATCAAAAAAAGTATGATAGAAAACGGTATATGGATTGTAAAGCTTCCTCGAAAATAACTTTTGTGTAGGTTCTAATTGAAGGACAATGGAACCTCCCAGAAAATTTCCAAGACTCTCAAACATCAGGATTTTGAAAATATCGGAAGTAATGCCATAAGGAATATTTGACACCACTTTGAAAGGAAATTTCGGAACTGCAAAATTCCTAAAATCACAACCGACAACTTGAACATTTCGGGCATCAGAAAATAATTTTCGTAAATGTTCAACCAAAGCTGTGTCGTTTTCAATAGCAACAACATTGTTGGCGATTTTTAATAAATGAACAGTAAGAAACCCCTTGCCTGCCCCAATATCTAAAACCGTATCCTGATTACTTATATTTGCTTGTCTTATTGCATCTTTTATTAGCACTTTATCAATAGTAAAGTGCTGACCCGTAAAACGAACGGGCAATTTCTTTTTTGTCATTAGCCTTAATTCCGCAACACTTTGATTTAACTTTATTTATAAGTTCCTGAGCAACAAAAAGTTACCCAGGATTTTGCCATGTCAGAATTTTCACTTACCTTAGTGTTGCGAAAAGAAGACAAGCAAAACTCTAATATGACA